>OLPG01000190.1_pt1 | contig 65498 bp, 52 predicted proteins | sample 1672311 | NCBI WGS metagenome assembly OLPG01 (sample SAMEA3136670, study PRJEB25190) | human gut metagenome | biome: human gut; feature: human-associated habitat; material: faeces | place: Austria | collected 2013 | reverse complement strand
GACCGCGGAACTGCGTGCCTGCCACCAGCGCCGTCAGATCCAGCAGATAGACCTCCTTCTGCCGCAATTTGAACGGCACCTCGCCCTTGACGATCCGCTGGGCCAGGCCCTCGGCGATGGCGGTCTTGCCCACGCCCGGCTCGCCGATCAGGCAGGGATTGTTCTTCTGGCGGCGGTTCAAAATCTGCACCACGCGCTCGATCTCCTGCTCCCGGCCAATAACGGCGTCCAACTTGCCCTCCCGGGCACGTTGGCTCAGGTTGATGCAGTAGTTATCCAGAAATTTGCGCTTTTTCTCCGTCTTGCGGCCGGTCCCTTGCTGTCCAGTACCGCCGTTCTGGGGCGGCTGCTGCTCGGCCGGCGGATTGCTGCCGTTGTTGAACAGGCGGTTCAACAACTCGTTCGAACCCGAGCTCGAGCCGTTCTTGCTGGAGTTCTGCGTGGTGGGCGCAGCCTGCGAGGACTCGTCGGAGCCAAGCGTCACCTGCAGCTGCTTCGTTTCGCCGTTGCGGTTCACCTCAAGCATCACCGTGTCGCCGGGGTTCTTCGAGCGCACGTCAAGCATCAGGTCGCTGGCGGAATCAACCGCGTTGCCGTCGAACTTCGTGATGATGTCGCCTTCCTCAAGGCCCGCATCGGCCGCACCGGAGCCCGCGCTGACCGCGGCAATGTACGCACCGCTGTCAACCTTCAGGCCGTAGCGCTTCGCGTTTTGCGAGTTCACCGTTGAAAGCGACACGCCAAGCTGCGCGTGCGTGGGCGTTTTGCCTTCGATGATCTGCTGCGCGATGTTGACCGCGTAGTTTACCGGGATGGCGAAGCCGACGCCCGAATAGTTGCCGGAATACGAGGTGATCAGCGTGTTGATGCCGATGAGCTTGCCGTTGGAGTCAACCAGCGCGCCGCCGGAGTTGCCCGGGTTGATGGCCGCGTCGGTTTGAATCATGTTCGGGTAGATGGTGTAGCCGCCAGACTGGCTGGATGAGTTGCCGTAGCCATACCCATAGCCATCGCTGCCGCTGCTTTCGGCGTTACTCATGATCTGCGAACGGCTGGTGGCCGACACGATGCCGGTTGCCACGGACTGCTCCAGGCCGAACGGGCTGCCGATGGACATGACCCATTCGCCGATGGTCAGGTTGTCCGAGTCGCCGATCTCGATTGGCGTCAGGCCGCTTGCGCCCTGCAGCTTCACCACTGCGATGTCGCTGGACTCGTCGGTGCCCACCACGTCGGCATCGTACTCCTCGCCGCCCACGGTGACCTTCAAGGCATCGGCACCCGCGACCACATGGTTGTTCGTGACGATGTAGCCATCCTCCGAAAGCACCACGCCGCTGCCCAGGGAGCTTTCGGTAAGCGTTCCGGAGCTTGACGTGCTGCGGCCGAGCATGTCGGTAGACGTTTGCTGCGTATACACGTCGATGGCGGCCACGGAAGGCAGGCACTTCTGCGCCACGGCCTCGGGCAGCGTGTCATCGGTTGACTGGGCCTGGATCTCGGTGTTCGCGGACGCGCCCAGCGTAACGTTGCTGCCGGAAGGGGTCTCCGTCACGTTTTGATACACGGTAAAGCCGCCAAACGCGATAACGCAGGCCAGCGCCGCGCCGGCGAACGCCGTGCCGAACGTGCGGCCCGTGGAAGGCTTTGCCGGGTGCGGCTGCTGCGGGTTCACCACCGGCTGCTGGTAGGAGTGCTGGAAGTTCGGTTGCTGATATGGCTGGCCGGACTGAGGCGTGTAGCCGTTCTGGTTGTTGAATTGATCGGTCATGGTCGGCTCCTTGTTATGGGAGATGCAGGGCTTCCTTTCGCCCCGCGTTCTTTTTGACACGGTGACCTTACCACGCAAAAGCGCCGCTGAGCAGCCCTTGCACCGTTTCGTCACCCGTATGTCATCGAATTACATCCGCTGGTGTACCCCACGTAACCTAAGGCGGCGGCGCACGAGAAACAATCCGCGCGGACGAGGCAAACGCGCCAGCAAATAAGGTTGCAAACGCGAAAATGGTTGCGCAGCTTTGCCGAACCGCAGCGGCGCTAGCGTCACCGCACCGATACGTTGCGCTATGCTACATGCCAAACGATTTCGTTCGCGAAAGCCTCAATGAAACGGTGGGCGAGCGATGGGGCAAGTGCCGCCGAAATGACATGGGCGGATTTTCCCTTCCCTCTTCGGAAAATTCGCCCCTGCCCACCGGACACGCGGACGCAGCACTATATAGTAAGGAGCAGCAGCATGATGCAGCTAGTCGAAGACATCACGTACCTGGTGAACTACCTGATGGATGAACGCGGCGCCGGCGCGCAGCACGTTGAGCCGCAGGAGGACCCGCGTTGGTTCATGGAGCAGTGGGAGCAGTTCCGCGCGCTGGTGAACACGCGCGAGCCGAAGCCCGCCTCGCCGGCGTTTCTGAAGGTGCAAGACCGCGTTCTGCAGCTGATGGTGGCCGAGCCGGGCATCACCGAGGCCGACGAGCTGCCGCGCATTGCCTCCGACGAGCGCCTGACCCTGTGGCGCGGCGACATCACGGCGCTGCGTTGCGACGCCATCGTCAACGCCGCGAACAGCGCGCTTCTGGGTTGCTGGATTCCCGGCCACCTTTGCATCGATAACGCCATCCACACGTTCGCCGGCGTGCAGCTGCGCCTGAAGTGCGCGCAAATCATGCAGCAGCAAGGTTACGAAGAGCCCGTCGGCCGCGCGAAGATCACGCCCGGCTACAACCTGCCCGCCAAGCGCATCATCCACACCGTCGGCCCCATGACGAAGGGCTCGCCCACCGTCGAGCAGCGCAAACAGCTGACGCAGTGCTACTTGAGTTGCCTTGACGCCGCCGCCCTTGACGGTGCGAAATCCATCGCGTTCTGCTGCATTTCCACCGGCGTGTTCGGCTTTCCGCAGCAAGAAGGCGCAGCCATTGCCACGAACGCCGCGAAGACGTGGCTCGATACGCGCAAACCCGGCGAACCGGGCGCAGACATGCATGTCATTTTCGACGTCTACACCGAGGAAGACGAAGAATACTACCGCGAGATTCTTGGCCCCGATGCCAAGGCCGGCGAAGAGGCTGCAGAGGAGTAAGCAAGAGGCGGTTTGCAAGCGATCGAACAGGCGAAGAAGCCATCGAGGCGCAAGGCGCACTACGCTAGGAAGCGGTGCGGACGAGACCTATGGGCAAAATTATTACCAAGCTCGTTTGATTTCGTCTCAAATCCGGAATGCCACTCCAGATTTGAGACGCTTTTTGTATCGAAACCCGTCTCAAATCCAGAATCACATTACGGATTTAGAGACGATTCGCCGCGCATCCCACCAACCGTTTAGCAGTACGCAGCTCGGACCGCAAGGCGTGGCGATTCTGAACGAATCGCCACGCCTTTTGCTTTTGCTCTCTCTTATTTCGAGCCCTGTCGTTATAGCCCCAGCACGGTCAGGGCGATGGCTGCCGCCAGGATTACGACCGCTGCCGCGAGGGCGGCGTAGTCCATGCCGGCGAGGGGGTATTCCTTGAAGCCGCTTTCGCGGGTGCGCAGGTTGAAGCCGCGCACCTCGGCGGCGATGGCGGCCGAGTTCGTTTTGCGCACCGACGACACCAGAAGCGGCACGCACAGCGGCATCATCAGGCGAATCTTTTTCGCGATGCCGCCGTCGAACTCCACGCCGCGCGCCGTTTGCGCTTCCATGATGCCGGACATATCGTTCATGAACACGGGGATGAAATGCACGGTAGACATGAACGTGAACGCGTACTTGTACGGCACGTGCAGCACTTTGACCAGGGCATTCGCCATATCGGTAAGCTTGGTCACATAGAACACCAGAAACAGCGGCACGGCGCACACCACCAGGCGCACCACAATAAGCACGGCTGCAATGACGCTTTCGGTGCCGATGTAGCCCCACGGCAACGCCACCAGCACGTCACCCTGCGGCGTGAACAACAGCGCGATGAGCGCCAGCAGCAGCGAGAACAGCGCCACCGCGCGCGCCAGGTCCAGCGTTTGCGGCAGCATTTTGCACTGCGCGGCCAGCATAACGTCAAGCACGGCCAAAAGCGCCAGCAGCACGAAGTTGCCCGTGGCGAAAGTGGCAACGACCAGCAGCAACGCCGCCCCCAGCTTCGCCACCGGGTTCATGCGGTGCAGAAAGCTGTCGCCCGGCACGTATTCCAGAAAGCCCTTCATCATGCACCCGCCTTCGCGTTCGCGCCTGCCGCTGCAAGCGCCTCGGTCATCTCGTCAAGCGTATTGGCCGCAGCCACCGCCGAATCGGCCGCAACGGCGCCGTCCTCGGCTAGCCGCAGCGCAACATCGACCACCTGCGGCGGCAGCAAATGCGTGCGCGCCAGGACGTCGCGGTTGCGCAGCACGTCGAACGTGGCGCCATCGGCAGCCACCTGACCTGCGGTCATAGCGATGACGCGACGCGCGTAGTCGGCAACCACCTCCATGTCGTGGCACACCATGATCACCGTGGTGCCGCGTGCGTTCATGTCCGCGATGGCGTCCATGACCTTCGCGCACTCGCGGAAGTCGAGGCCGGTCGTCGGCTCGTCGAGCACCACCACGGGCGGCTCGAGCACGATGATGGACGCCAGCGCCAAAAGCTGCCGCGTGCCGCGGTTGAGCAAAAACGGCTCGGCATCGGCATCGAACCCGAAACGCTCGATCATGGCGTCCACGCGCGCCTCGGCTTCGGCGTCGGCCCGCCCCTGCGCCCGGAAGCCGAACAGCAGCTCCTCGCGCACGGTTGCGCAGCAAATCTGCCGGTCGGGGTTTTGGAACAGGAAGCCCACCTTCGCCGCAAGTTGGCTGGTGCGCAGCTGCGTAGTGGGCACGCCGTCGATGAGCACTTCGCCCGCCGTAGGCTTCAACAGCCCGTTGACCAGGCGCATCGTGGTGGACTTGCCCGCGCCGTTCGTGCCGACGAACGCCACGAAGTCGCCGTCGGGGATGCGGAAGCTCACGTCCCGCAGGATAGCGAGCTCGCCGTCATACGACGCGCCCACGTTCTTGAACTCGATCATGCGACGACCCCTTCCCCGCTCAAAACGCGCTTGCACACCGCAACCGCCTCGTCGACGTTGCGCGCCGCCGGCGCGTTCACCAGGCCGCCGGCGCGCAGGCGATTCACCAAGCTGGTGGAACGCGGGCAGTTCACGCCGATCTCCAGCAGCTCGTCGGAATGCTCGAGCACCTCGGCCGGCGTGCCCCGGAAGCGGATTTTGCCGTCGTCGACGATCAGCAGCATGTCCGCGAAATCCGACAGCAGCGCGATCTTCTGCTCCACCACGATGACCGTCGTGCCGTTTTCGCGGGCGTAGCGTGCCAGCAACTCGAACACGGCCAGCGACGACGCGGGGTCAAGCTCGGCCGTAGGCTCGTCGAGCACCAGCACGCGCGGCTTCAGCGCGATGACCGACGCAACCGCCACCTTCTGCTTCTGCCCGCCCGAAAGCTCGGCGATGCCGCGATGCCGCAGGTCGGCGATTCCCATGGCGTCAAGCGCCTCGGTCACGCGCGCCTCCACCTCGTCCTTCGGCACGCCGAAGTTCTCGAGACCGTACAGCACCTCGTCCTCCACCACCGACGACACCATCTGCGAATCGATGTCTTGGCACACGCTGCCCACCAAGCGGCTGATGTCGGTGAGCGACGCCTCGCACGTGTCAAGGCCGTCGATAAGCACGCTGCCGTAGAAATCGCCCGGGTAGCAATGCGGGATGATGCCGTTGAACGCGTAGGTGAGCGTGGACTTGCCGCTACCCGCCGCGCCGGTGATGCCGACAAACGCGCCATCGGGAATGGCCAGGTCGATGCCCTGCAGGATAGGTTCAACCCCCTCCCGATAGCGAAACGACAATTGCGAAATCTCGATCATGGAAACCCCTTCAGGTAAGCGGGCAAGCAAGTGGAAAGCTGGCAAATAACGCAGGTGGCGAAGAGTCAGCGAGGGCGCTTCTGGTGCCCAAGATTGCCCTGAAGCAAGCGGGCATTGGCCTTTCGGCCATGCCCGTGAAGCTGAAGGGCAAGATTGGGTGCCAGAAGCGGCCGCAGCGTCGAGCGTTTCCGTTTTGCCGTAGGCAAAACGGAACCCTGCTAGCGCTTCAGCACCGCGCGCAGGACGGGGGTAAGGATGGCGGCCAGTACGGCGTTCATGGTTGCGGTGCCAAACACCATGACGGCGTACACGCCGAACACGGCAATCGGGGACAGATGCGCCACGGCCACACCCACGATCAGGGCAAACGTATAACCGGAAACAACGGTGGACAGGAAGGTGATGACGGCAGGGGCGGCAACGTTCTGAAACGCCTTGTTGTCGGCGGCAACCTTCACGAACGCGGTAACCAAAAGGCCGCACACCAAAGCACCCAGCATCTCGGAGGCGATGTTCACCAGCGGCGTGGCGTTCAACATGGGCAGCTGGCTGACCAGGCCAACCAGCAAGCCGATGACAACGGATTGGAGCATTTTCGGACGCGTAAGAATGATGGCCAGGCAGTACATGGCAATCATGAAGTTGGGCTTCATGCCCGCGAAGCTCAGGAAGCTGGAAACGGTAAGCTTGAGCACGGCGCCGGCGGCAATGAGCACGGCCACCAAGATCAGATCTTGTACGGACAGGCCCTCCTTCTTCGCGGAGGCGGCCACCGTACGCTTCTGGGTTGCAACATTGTTCGACATGATCCTCATTCCTTTCTTGGCGGAGTTTCCGCCGGTCATTGCCCGTCCCCGGGCTTTCGGTCTGCCGGCAACGAACGCGAATGAGGCTTTGCAACCCGCGGGTGCAAGTAAAGCTGGGCTTGCGGCTATGGCGACTCGCCGTGCCCCGTGGCTCCGAGTTTCCGCAAAATAAAAAACGTCTGTCCTTTGAGATAAAGGACAGACGTTACATCTGCGGTGCCACCTTTACTTGGCCCCCGAAGGAACCCTCTCACGAACATGCCAACACATGTTCTGCCCTTAACGCAGGCTCACGGTCCAGATACTCAGTTGCCACGTGCCGCACGGTTGCGCCGCACCTGCCAACCTTTCCCCTTTCCCTCGGCGAACCATTTACCACCCAGCATTTCTGCGGGATTCCCAGCAACACCCGCTCTCTGTGAGCGCTTATGATGGCTTGACTTTCGCCTCAACGGTTTCAAGGTATTAAGTTGTGACATGAAGAATACGTGATGGCCCGCGTTCGCGCAAGACCCGAATTTCGCGAATTAACCATCGCGAAACAAAAGCCCGGTTAACGGCAAGCAAGCGCATCTGGCAAGGGGGCAGGGCGGTTGCCACACGGCAAGGCTCGCCCCTTAACGGAAAGACCGCCTCCATGCAACAAACGACCTGCCCCCTTGTCAGATGTCGAGTGGTACGAAATCGAACTTTCCGAGCCTGAAAACATTCGCGCGCGATTTTTTGGCACGATTTTGAACTTTCCGGGCCTGTTTGCGGCCGATTCTCGCCAAATGGGCACGATTTCGAACTTTCCGAGCCTCGTCGGCGGAAATTCGATTCGGAAAGTTCGAAAACGTGCCAAAACGCAGCAACGGATTGCCCGACTGGACTCGAGCGTCAGCCTGACACCGCAAAACGGAGCAGAGGGAACCGCCCCTGTTACCCGCGCAGCGTGGCGCGCAGGCGATTGGGGTTCAGCAGCAGGTCGAAGGCGTCGAGCGGGCTGGTTACCACCACGTCGGCGCAGGTCAGAAGCTTGGCGCAGGCGCCTTCGCCACCTATAACCGCAATGGACAGCGCCGCTTCGCCGAACATGGCGATGTCGTTGAAGCCATTGCCTATGCACACGCAGCCCGCGGCGCCCAACTCACACACGATAGACGCCTTGCAGGCGCTGGCATCATCGCGGTCGAACACGCGCACGTTGACCGGAAGCCCCTCGCATTGCGCGCGCACCGTGCCGAACGTGTCAGCAGTTAGCACGCTGACCTGCGCAAACTCGGCCAAGCGCCGAACGCGTTCCACTGTGCCATCCACAAGGCGCCCATCTGCGGCGATGGTGCCGTTGTAGTCGCACACCACCTGGCGAACCTCAAGCACACCCCGCCCCGGGATATCGATAGTCAACATGCAAGGCCTTCCTTTCGCTTAGGCGACACAGGCTGCCGCCCCGTTACTTTCATCAAGCGAGTTTACCCGCATTTGCGAGTGCACCGGCCATCACACTTGCCAGCCCGCCAGTTTCGCCCGGCCAACGCAAAGAAGCCCGATGGGCAATGCTCGCTCATCGGGCTTCTTAAGGAGGGGGGCAAACGTTATCGCGCGAAGTCGGAGCGAGAACAGCCTCGCCGCGCTTCGCTCCTACGCGCCGACGCCCATCGCGAAGAACGCGTAGCGGGCAACGGCCACGCTGGCAAACGCCAGAACAAGCACGGCAACCGCAGCCGTCTTCCCCGCCAGCTTGCCGCAGCGCGCGGCCGCTGCAACACCAGAAGCGCACACCGGGCCAAGCACGAAGGCCGCGGCCAGCAGACCCGTTGCGTCAAGGCCGCTGCGCACCAGGTACAAGCCGTATGCGCCGATCGCAACGCCCCAGGCAACCTGCGCCGCAACCGTTGCGGGCGCAAGCAGGCCCGCAGCCCAGTCGTCGGCCTTCGCCAGCACGGCGCACAGCCCCGCGCCCAGCGCCACATCACCCAGGATGAACACGGGCAGCGTTGCCGCTCCGCGCCAGGCAACCAGGCCCAGGCAGTCGAAGTACGCCAGGCCCGTCACCACCATGAACCCTACGGCAACCGCGCCGCCAACCCAGCGCACGGCGCGCACGGTCTTGCCACCGCGCCAAGAAATCACCAGGTCAACAACGATAACGATGCCCAGCGCAATCGCCCAGTACGACTCCTGGGAAATGCCCGACGCCGGGTTCGCCATACCGTTCATGAAGCGCAGCGGCTGACCCAGATGCGCCAACGTGCCGCACAAGCCGATGCCCAGCAGCACCACGCACACCAACGGGAACAGCCAAGGCGTCTTCGCCTCGCGGCCGTTGCCGCACACCGCGTCAACGGCATACGCGCCCGCCGCAAAACCGGCGAACGTCGTGAACACCAACAAAGGAAGCACATGCAAAATCATGTTCACCAACCGCCTTACACGTAATAGACCGACGGGTTCGTACCCATCTCGGGAAGGTACTGAACACCCTTTTTCTGCTGCAGCAGCTTGCTCGGCTCGCTTTCCGGGTCGTTCAAGTCGCCGAACACGCGCGCATTTGCCGGGCAGGCTTCAGCACAAAACGGCTTCTGACCTTCGGAAATGCGATCTTTGCAGAACGTGCACTTGCTCATGATGTGGTGCACATCGTCCATGGACGGGGCGCCGTAGGGGCAGATCCACGTGCAATACCCGCACGCGATGCAGCGGTCCTGGTCCACCAGCACCAGACCGGTTTCCGCATCCTTGTGCATGGCGTGGGTGGGGCAGTGCTTCACGCACGCCGGGTCCTCGCAGTGGTTGCACAGCATGGGGCGAAACGCCAGGCGCGTGCGCGGGAACGTGCCCGTGGCCTGGTACAGCACGTCGCCGTCAAGGCTCTCCAGGTGGTTCCAGTGCGCCGTACCGGGCACTTCGTTGGAAATCTTGCAGCTAATCGTGCACGTCTGGCACCCGACGCAATGCTCAGTGTCGATGACCATGCCGTAATGAACTTCGTTGCTCATATTCGATCCCCCTTAGGCCTTCTCGACTTCGACCAGGTTGTCGTAGAACGCCGAGTTCGTCATGCTGTAGGACTCTTCGGCTTCGTTGATGGCCATGCGCGTCAGGTTCTGATAGCAGCCCTCGATGAAGTGGTCGGGCGTCCAGCCGCTTTGCGTGGCCACCGTGCCGGGCACGATGCCCTCGGTCACGAACAGGCGCAGCTTCATGTCGCCGCGGTCGTTGAACACGTGCACGATGTCGCCGTGCTCCAGGCTGCGCGCCTTGGCGTCGGCCGGGTTCATCTGCAGCAACGGCTCGCTTTGCACCACCTCAAGCTCGGGAATGAGGATGTGCTGCGTGTGCACGTTCAGGCGATCGTGGTACTGGATGTACACCAGCGGGTACTTCTTTGCCAGCTCGCCTTCGCGCGGGTCTTCCGCCGGGGGAAGCCACGAGGGAACCTCTTCGCCAAACGGCAGCATCTTTTCCGTGTAGAACTCGAACTTGCCAGTGTCGGTTTTGTAGCCGGCGCCATCCGCGTACACAATGGCCGGTTCGTAAATGGCGTCGGAGCGGCCGTAAATGCCCTGTTCAACCACGTCGCGGTCCCAGTCAAGGTCGGCCCACGCCGGATGGTCGGTGCCCACGAACTGGCGAATCCACTCCTCGTCGGTCTTGCCCCAGTACTGCTCGACGCCGCATTTCTTCGCCAACATGGTCATCATCTCGACGTCGGACTTGCTCTCGCCCAAAGGCTCGATGGCCGGCTGGTTGAACATAGCCCACGGGCTGCGGTCAATCAGGTCCCAATGCTCCCAATACGACGTTGCGGGAAGCACCACGTCAGAGTACTTCGCCGTCCACGTCCACCACGGGTCGGCCGTCACGATGAAGTCGATGGCCGGCAGCACGTGCTCGATCATGTAGTTCGAATCGGGCGACATGTTGATAAGGTTAGAGTTGGCGATCCACAGGAAATCGATGCCAACAGGGTTGCGGTCAACCGCGGCGTTGTACAGCTGCGAAGAGGGAACGAGGTTCGCCTTCTTGCCCGTGTTCGACCAGTCGGTGTAGTTGTAAACCGGGCCCGTATAGCCGGCAACCGGCTTGTTCGTGGCCGTGCCGCCCGCGTGCGACGCGCCGCCGCCCTTCACGCCGATGTAGCCGGCAACCATGGCAAGCGTGGCCACGGTGCGGAACGGCGAATACGAATGGTTCACGCGCTGCATGCCCTGGCCCATGCGGATGGCGGCGGGCTGGGCCGTGATGTATTCCTCGGCCAAACGCTCCACCACCGCCGGCTCGATGCCGCAGATCTTGCCCGCGTACTCGGGCGTGTACGCTTTGCAGCCGTCCACCAGGTGATCGAACGCCGTGCGGCACTGCACGCCGTCAACGGTGAACGTGCCGGACAGCGCGGGCTTGACGGCGCCCGCCTTGATGTCGGCGGCCTTCGGCGCATCAACGGCGGCGCCGGTCAGCTCGTCCCAGATGACGTACGTGTTCGCGCCCGACCCGGCATCGCCCTGCGAAGCAGGCGTCGAGCCGATGGACGTTGCGTCGGCCGCGGCGTCGGCGGTGCTTTCGGCCACCTTGCCGTCGACCATGCGCAGGTACTTGCCGTTGTCCTCGCGAATCAGGTACGGGGCAACAGATTCCTCGACCAGCTTGTCCTTCGCGTGCATGTCGTGGCCGATGATCCAGTTCATCATGCCCAACGCCAACGCGGGGTCGGTTTGCGGGTTAATGCCGATCCATTCGTCGGCCATGGCGGCCGTGGAGCACTGGCGCGGGTCTATGACGATGATCTTCGCGCCGTTTTTGCGCGCCGCCACGTAATCGCGCAGCTCAGACGTGTGCGTGTCGGCCAAGTTGCGGCCCCAGCAAATGACCAGGTTCGAATTCAGGTAGTCGCGCGAATCGTGCGCGCCGCGATGCGTGCCGAACACCATGGTCATGCCCATGGACGCGCCGTGGTCGCCCATGATGCCCTCGACGTCCCACGTGGTTGCGCCCAGGCAGCCGGCAAAACGCGTGGGAGCCTCCCACGACAGCTTACCCAAGTCGCCCGTGAACGAATAGAACGAGGCGTTCTTCGAGTCCTTCGCCACCACGGCATTGAGTTTCTCGGCAATCAGGTCGATGGCTTCGTCCCAGGTGATGCGCTCGAACTCGCCGCTGCCGCGCTCGCCCGTGCGCTTCATGGGGTACATGACGCGCGCGTTTTCGTCCTGCACGTGCTTGATGTAGCTCATGGAACGCAGGCACGCGTTCGCATAGCCCGGACGGCCCGGCATGTTGCCCGGCTCCACGCGGATGAGCTTGCCGTCGCGCACCGTGCCGTGCAGGTGGCAGCGCGACGTGCAGTTCACGGTGCACACCGCGTGCACCGACTTCTCCCCCGCCTTGGCAGGGGCCTCTTCAGCAACAGCCACGCCATCAGGCGAAACCTGCGCGCCGAAGCCAAGCGCAGACGCCACCGTAATGGCGCCGACGCCCTTGATGAACGTGCGGCGGGTCAGCTTCCCGTCGCGCATGAAGTACTCCGGAGCGGCTTCGGCACACGAAGCGCTATGCCCGTTCGGATTCCCCATGGTGTCCTCCCTCGTCTGTTCCAACTCGTCTTGCCTTACGGCGAAACGCAGCATACGGCGGTTGATGGGTGGGCAACCACACACGGCTGGGGCATGCCCCCACGGTTGGGACACTCCCCCAATGTTCTTGCAGCGCCACAACCTTGTGAGCGTGCAACAGGGTTGTGTTTTCACCGGGATTGTGGCAAACTACCCTTTATGCAGAAAAGGTGTTCCGACCTGTGCATATGCAAGTTTTCGGGGGGACGGGAGAACCAATGGAGGCCATCGATCTGTTCGTGCAGCCCAAGCCGCTGCTCAGCAGCACCATTGAACGCATAGCGAAAACGGGAGAGTTGCGCTGCAAGCAACGCACGCTTGCCCGAAACGACTATCTTTTCCGCGAAGGCGACGACATTCACTCAACGTTCTACATCCAGCGCGGCATGGTGCGCCTGTACAGCGACACGCCCGACGGCTACTCGAAAACGGTGTTCTTCCATAAGGCGGGCACGCTTATCGGCTTTCAAGGCTTCCAACATACCGAGGACCGCAAGCCGTCCATCCTGAACGCGCGAGCCACCACAACGGTGGATCTGCTTGAGATCGACGGGCAGGTTTTCGGCGAATACCTGCGCGAGCACGGCGACGTTTGCTACGCCATGGCGCAATACCTGTTCGAGATGATGGCGCTGCAAACGCGCGAGGCCGTCAACGCCGCCATCTACCCCGTGCTGCAACGCTTCGCCGCGCTTTTGCTGACGCTTATGAACGAATTCGGGGCGGCGCACGCGCCGGCCATCGTGCCGTTTTCCAACGATGAGCTGGCCGAAATGCTTGGCGTGCACGTGAACTCCATCACGAACAGCGTCAGCGCGCTGCGCAAGGCAGAGTGCGTGGAACGTCAGCGCGGCGCGCTGGCCGTCACCGATTTCAAGAAGCTCAAAAGCGTAGCGGAAAACCTCATCGTGAAGAAATAGGCGCCGTTGACGCACCGGCAGGAATGCGGCAAGCATCCGGCAAGAGGGCAGGTTCTGCGACCACTTATACCCCACATTGTGGGAAAGATTTGTTGACAGCGAAAGGATTGTGTGATTCGACCCGCGCACCTCTGGGCGACATCCTTTGCGCGCGTTACTATCGTGAACAACACAACGGCGTCTTGCTCGACGTCCCCGGCTTGCTTGCCAGCACCGGGGACGTTGTTTTTGTCCGACGCCTTCCCTATCTGAATCCGAGAGCGCATATGCGTTTGGCGAGCCCGCAGGCCGCCCTTGGCTTGTGCGCTCATCGGGCAAGCGCGCGGCCGTACCCGCGCCGCGCAGAGAGGAGCCGCTCATGGCTAACTGGGGCTTGACCCGCAAGCAGATCGTCATGCTGGCCGTGCTGGTGTTCGGCACGTTCGTCACGGTGCTCAACCAAACGGTGGTGTCGCCGGCGCTGCCGTCCATCATGTCCGAAATGAGCGTCGACGCCGCAACGGCGCAGTGGTTGACCACCGGGTTTACGCTTGTCAACGCCATCATGGTACCCATCACCGCTTTCCTGACCGACCGCTTCACCACGCGCCGGCTGTTCCTCGTGTCCATGATTTTGTTCACGTGCGGCACCGCGCTTGCCGCCTGGGGCCCAAGCTTCCCCGTGCTGCTGGGCGGCCGTTTGGTGCAGGCCGCTGGCGCCGGCATCCTTATGCCGCTGGTGATGACCGTGCTCATGTGGACGTTCCCCGTCGACCGCCGCGGCACGGCCATGGGCGTATTCGGCATCGTCATCGCGTTCGCCCCTGCCGCCGGCCCCACCGTTGCCGGCATCATCATCGACCAGGCGAACTGGCATGTCATGTTCTGGATCATCGCGGCATTGTGCCTGGTGGTCATCTTTTTCGCCGGCGCGGTGCTTGAGCGCGGCGGCGAAACGAACAAGGACGTCACGCTTGACGTGCCATCCGTCATCCTGTCCACCATCGGCTTCGGCGGGCTTTTGTACGGGCTTTCGGCCATCGGCAGCTACGGCGTGACCGCCGATTCCGCCGCCGGCGTGGTCATCGGCGCCGTGGCGCTCGTGTTCTTCTTCCGCCGTCAGCTGCGTATGGAGCATCCCATGCTGCAGGTGCGCGTGCTGGCCAACCGCAAATTCCTCATCGCCACCATCATCGTCATGCTGGTGCAGGGCGCGCTGCTTGCCGGCGGCATCCTGCTGCCCATCCTGCTGCAGTCCTACATGGGCTTTTCGGCCACCACATCGGGCCTGGTGCTGCTGCCCGGCGCCATTATCATGGGCGCCATGGGCCCAGTTGCCGGCCGCCTGTTCGACAAGCACGGCCCGCGCGTGCTGGCCGTCGCCGGCACCGGCATCCTGGCGCTGACCACGTCGGCGTTCATCTTCATGGGCCCGGGCACGGGGCTGGTCACGCTCACCGTCATCTACACCGTGCGCCTGTTCAGCTTGTCGCTGGTGAACATGCCCATTTCCACGTGGGGCATGAACGCCTTGCCCGATAAGCTGGTGAACCACGGCACATCGGTGCAGAACACGTTTCGCCAGGTGGCAGGTTCGCTGGGCACCGCCATCATCGTGTCGACGTCCACGGCCGTGCAAAACGCCGTAGCCGGCTCCACCGACGCCACAACTGCCGGCGTGTTCGGCATCCACATGGCGTTCGTGGTTGCCACGGCGCTGTGCGTCATCGGCTTCGTGCTGACCGTGGCGCTGGTGCGCAACAAGCCCGGCGACGAAGCAGCCGCCGACGAGGACAACAAGCATCGCAGCCTTATCGAGCAGATCATGAAGCGCGACGTGTACACGCTGCCCGAGGACGCCACCGTGCTTGAGGCCATGCAGCTGCTGGTGAACAACCACATCAGCGCCGCACCGCTGGTGGATGCAGCCGGCAAGCCCACCGGGTTCATTTCCGACGGCGACATCATGCGCTACCTGTCCAAGCGCGGCCAGATAATCATGGACCCCGTGGTCATGATCGTACAGACCGTGGACGCTTACGCCGACCACAAGGACTACGCGCACAAGCTCGAGCACCTCATGGGCATGAAGGCCTCCGACATCGGGGCGAAGGGCATCATCGGCGTGAACGTGCACGCCGACCTGCCCGAAGTGTGCCGCGTGCTTGGCGAGAACCACCTAAAGAAGGTGCCCGTGCTTGACAACGGCATCATCGTCGGCGTGATCAACCGCAGCGACATCACGCACTTCAGCATGGAACGCTACCTGGCCGACCGCGCCGAAGCGCAGTAAACGAAACGGGCCCCGTGCAAGCAGCAGTACGCTGCAAGCACGGGGCCCGTTTTCATTGGGAAAGAAACCCACCTACACGGCAACGCCCACCGTTAGGCGCATCATGTAGAACGCGAAACGCATGATGAAGATGCCGGCGAACGACAGCAGGCACGCAACGCACAGCCTGGTTGCCACCCGCTTCGAAAATGCAAGCAGCGCCCCGGCAGATTGAACTTGCCCCGCGCGCCGCGACACCACGTGCATCGTAGCGGCCGCCAACACGCACCCGGCAAGCGCAAGCACCGTTGCTGCGGCAAGCATCTGCCAGTAATGCGGAACCAGCTCAACCGCGGCTGTCACCGGGTTGCCCAGCTCAGCCATCATGTTCCCCTGCGCCGCGTACACCGTCACGTTGGCGAAAAGCGCCACCACGGGCACGCTCATCAACGCCAGGCCGAAGCGCCCCGCAAGCGCGCCCCAGCGCGCAACATACAGGGTGAGCGCTGCCAGCAAAGGCCCTCCCACCAGCGCATTCAGCCACAGCGAAACGGGCACGGTCGGCAGATTCCACGTGGGAATGGTGTCAACGGAATACGCAACGGACACCATGGCAACGAACACCGCGCCCGTAACCACGATCAAAACAAGCACCGCCCGCTGCAACCAAGCCACGGGCTTCGCCGAAAACGAATACAGCCAGTACAGGCCGCAGCACGCCAGGAACGCCACGGCGCTGCTCACCTCGTTCGACAGCGGGCTTGACCCCACGTGCATGAACACGTACAGCGCGTTGGCGGGATTGCCCAGGTGCGTAGCCGACGCGATAAGCCCCACCATGGTCACCACCAGCGGAATGCACATGAACTTGTTGATGCGCGCGCGAACGTCATCGCCCAGCTTCGCGAACAGCAGCACCGCCGCCACAATGGCAAGCGCAACTGCGCCCGATGGCGCCAGCGTGGTGAACAACACCAGCGTCACTTCGCCGAATGCGGTATCGAACCCTGAAATCATCAGCTTCCCCCACGGCGGACAGCACCCGGCGGCGCGCCCGCATACGCAAACAGGTTGGCCGAACACACGCCCAACCAACCTGCACAGCAATGGTTATCGATAGAAGCGGGGCGTTTCCACCTCAAGCCCCAGCGCGTCTTGCAAGCCGTCCAAACTTGCCTTCGTCAGGCGCGCAAGCCCCTTGTAGAACGAGTGCTCGGCGGCTTCGGCCAGCTCGTCCAGGAAGTGCCCCGCCCACGTGAGCAGGTGCAGGCGAAGGAATTCTTCCAGATTCTCGGGCTGATACTGCGCCAGCCACGCCATCAAAGCCAGCAGCAGGCCGATGTGGTCCTCGGGCGTGCGCTCGTCAACAATGCGCGCCACGCCGTGCTCGCGCATCCATGCGCGCAGCTCAAGCGTGGTGTCGCCGAACACCACGCACTCGCGATCGGTATACACCGAACCCCACGGCGGTGCGGGCTTCGCGCCGGGGCCGATGAACAAGCGGCGATATTCCCACATCAAATCGTCGTCACCGCAAAACGCGCCGCCCTCGCTCATTGCGCGGCTTGCAGCAAGGCCTTCCACCATCATCGCCAAATCGCGCGTGGCCTCGGCCTCGTCTGCAAACGGCCACTCCGCGCCAGCGGCCTGCGCGTCAAGCGCGGCAACGGCGGCGAACTCGGCGCCCGCCAAGCCCGTGCGCGGGTCCTGCAAGAAAAACGGGCCCAGCGTGTTGCCCAGAAACGCAACGCCCTCAAGCGTCGCTTCATCAAGATTGGCCATGCAATCCCCTCTCGTTGTTCGGAAACAACCATGATATAGCAAAGGGCGCGCCCGCATGCCGGACGCGCCCTTTGAATCGCTAAACCACTAGCCGATGTACAGGCCAACGCTCAGCTGCACTGCGTAGAACGCCATGCGGCAAGCGAACACGCCCACCAAGGCAACCACGGGGGCCACAGCAGCCAGCGCCGCAGACTTCGTGTTGCGCAGCGCGGCGAACGCAGCGGCGGCGGCAACCACCAGGCAGATGACGCCCACCCACATGGGGGCGGTTGCGCCGGCAACCAGGTCGGCGCCGTCAACCAGCGCGTTGCTCATGCCGGAGACGCCCACGACCTGGGCAACCGTGCCGGCAATGCCCAGCACCAGGCCAACCACAGCCACAACCAGAGCCGCCATCTTGAAGCTGCCGGCCACGGCATCCTCAAGAGCGCCGGCCAGCGCCAGCACCAGCACACCCAAAGACACGCCACCCAGCAGGCAGAAGCCCACGATGGCAACGGGAACCATGGGGGTGTTCCACGAGGCGATGGTGCCCATCATGTAGGCAGCGCCCGTGAAGCACGCGAACACCACGGCCATCACGGCAACAACGGCGGAGAAGCCCTTGCGAGCACCCTCGCCCAGCTTGCCGGCAAGCGCCACAATCCAGTACACGATGACCAGCACGGCGAACACGCAGCCGGCAACCAGCTCGTTGGACAGCGGGCTTGAACCCACGCCGGCGAACACGCCGAATGCATGCATGGGGTTGGCCAGGTGGAAGAACGCGCAGATGAAGCCCACAATCAGCACAACAACCGGGATGGTGGTCATGCGGTCGATTTTCCTCAGCTGCTCGTCAGAGAACTTCGTGGTGAAGAAAGCCACGGCCAGCGCGATGAACGCGCCTGCGGCAACAGGCGCCAGCGTGGTGAACAGAGCCAAAGGCAGCTCGGCCATCATGCTACATCACCTCCAGGGGATTCATAACCTTACCTTTTTCGCTTCCGCTCGGCACGGCGTGCTTCGATGCGGTCGCGTACAGGTTAGGAGACGTGTACTTTTTCTCGGGCAGCGGCGCGAAATCTGCCTGCTCGCCCTTCTTCTTCATCTCGTCGACATCGCCGAACTCCAGGGCGTGCATCGGGCACGCCTCGACGCAGATGGGCATTTTGCCCTCGGCAACGCGCTCAGCGCAGCCGTCGCACTTCACGCTATGGCCCTTTTCGCGATCGACGCGCGGAGCGTTGTACGGGCACGCCATGTGGCAGTAACCGCAGCCGATGCACTTATCGGCATCAACCGTGACCAGGCCCGTTTCGGGATCTTTGTGCATGGCGGTTGTCGGGCACACTTTCGTGCACGCCGGATTGTCGCAATGGTTGCAAGCCACCGACGTGTAGTACGCGAACGTGTCCGCCGTCCAGCAGCCATCGGAATCCTGCTTCCAAGAGCCGTCGCACACTTCATACACGCGGCGATACCAGAACTCTTTGCTCAAATCATGGTAGTCGGCGCAAGCCAGCTGGCAGGTTTTGCAGCCGGTGCAGCGCTGACCATGGAAAAAGAACGCTTTCTGAGTCATCCTTGCTACCCCCCTTATGCCTTCTCAACCTGACCGACGTTGCTGTGCTGCGGATTGCACTTGCCGAGCGGCGTCGGCTTCGCTATGGTCAGCGTGTTGATGCATCCACCGTAGTCAACGCGATCGCCAGACATGTCGGCGTTGTGCCAAGAGCCCTGCGGAATGAACACATGGCCAGGCATGACGCGCGGCGTGACCTTCGCAAGGATGCGAATCTCGCCACGATCGTTGAACACCTTCACGGTGTCACCGTCCTTGATGCCGCGAGATTCGGCATCGGCAGGGTTCATCCACGCGAAGTGCGGAGCAGCATCTTGCACGATCTGGTTATTCGCGTACGAAGAGTGCGTATGCGCCTTGCAGTGGAAGCCCTGAATCAGCAGCGGGTACTCGTCGCTCAGGTCCTGGTAGCTCTCAAAGCCTGGGTCGAAGAACGGAATCGGCTCAACGGTTCCCTCTTCAAGATCCCACGTGTCCCTGATCTTCGCCAGGTCCTCGGAGTAAATCTCGATCTTGCCGGAAGGAGTCTTCAGCGGATTGGCCTCGGGGTCGGCAATGAACTTCTGGTGCGCGATAAGTTCGCCGACGCGCTCTTCCTTGTAGAAGCCCATCTTGACGCCCTCTTCCCACGTGGGGATTTGCGGGTTCTTCGCACGGAAGTCCTCGTAGAGCTTCTTCGTCCAGTCTTCGCGCGTCTTGCCGCCGTCGGTGTACTCGTCGTATACGCCCAGGCGCTTCGCAAGTTCCGAGCACACCTCGTAGATGCCACGGCGCTCGAACTTCTCTTCGTACACCGGCTGGCCGTAGATGATGGCCTTCAGGTTGTCGTTGTACGGCGCGCCGACCAGGCTCAGCTGCTCTTGGCTGGTCAGGTCAGGCAGAAGGATGTCAGCGTACTTGCAAGAGTCGGTCATGAAGACGTCGCAGCACACGATGAACTCGCACTTCGATTCGTCAACCAGCACGTCGTGCGAGTGGTTGATGTCGGAATGCTGGTTGGTCAAAGCGTTGCCGGCATAGTTGAACAGGAACTTGATGCCGCTCTTCAACTTCTCGGCCTTCATGATGCCGGAGTTCAGGTTCGTCATGGTTTCAGGCGCCTCGATGGCCTTGTACCACAGGAAGCACGGAATCTGCGTGCTCACCGCGTTTTTGCCCGCGGGGAAGCCGCTCATGGCGAAACCGATCTTGTTTTCGCGGCGGCCGTCGTTCATGCCCGGCTTGCCGATTTGGCCAAGCAGCTGCGGCAGAACCATGATGGCACGGCCCGTTGCCTCGCCGTTGGAGTGGCGCTGAGAGCCGTAACCCTGGGTGATGAACACGGGGTTCGCCTCGTGCATTTCGCGAGCAAGGTCCTTGATGCGCTGTTCGGGAACCAGCGTGATCTTCGAAGCCCATGCAGGGGTCTTCGGCGTCATGTCGTAGCCAGTGCCCAGGATGTAGTCTTTGTACGAGGCGTTCTTGCCCTTTGCGGACTCAGGCAGCGTCTCCTCGTCATAGCCGACGCAATACTTGTGCAGGAACTCTTCGTCAGCCCAACCGTTGTTGATGATCTCATACGACAGAGCTGCGCACAGCGCGGCGTCGGTGCCCGTGCGAATCGGAATCCACTCGGTGTTGTCGCCAGCTGCCGTGTCGTTCAGGCGCGGGTCGATGTTGATGATGCGCAGGTTGTGTTTTTCGCGAGCGTACACCAGGTTGTTACCCTGACCGGTGCCGCCCATGCGGGTTTCAACGGGGCTCGAGCCGAACATGACCACAAGCTCGTTGTCCTGCAGCGTTTGATAGTTGCTACCGTAGCCGCCCGTTTCGCCATACGTATAGAAAGAAGAACGCATCAGCTGACCGTTGCTGTACGTACCATAGTAGGTAAGGTAGCCGCCCGTAAGGTTCAGCAAACGGCCGACCGGGCTGGAACCCCAAACGCCCATGGTCACGCCAGAGGCATACTGCAGGTACATGGACTCGTCGCCGTACTTTTCGCGAATACGCTTCATCTCGCTTGCGATGGTGTCGAGAGCCTCGTCCCACGAGATGCGCTCGAACTTGCCTTCACCGCGCTTTGCACCCTCCGCGCGTTTCATGGGGTAGTTCAGGCGCTCGGAGCTTTGCAGCCAGCGGCGAGCAGAGCGGCCGCGCAGGCAAGCGCGCATCTGCGGATCGGCGAAATCGCCGGAGCCCGTGTTGTCGGATTCGATGAACTTGATTTCCCCGTCCTGGACGTGGCACTTCCACACGCAGCAGCAACCGCAGTTCACGGCGCAATGCGTGTAGACGATCTTCTCCTCGGATTCTGCGTGCGCAGGTTCAGTGGCGTTGAACAGGTTTGCGCCCGTTGCAGCAGCGCCGCCGACAGCTGCCAGAGCACCCAGCGCACCAGTCGACTTGACGAACGTGCGACGGTTCATGCATGGCATGTCTTGCATTGCCTCCCCCTTCGTTTCGTTTCGCGCCTTGCCGAAACAGCCTCTTGCTGCAGCAGACGCTTCCTCCCTCGCGCAGCGTTTTCAAGCTGCGCGCCGCGCCCATCCTCAGCGGGATTCGTCATTCCCTTGAGCGCGGATTTGATGGGCAAACCTTACCGCGCCACCTACGCGGTCGCGTCACATAAAACGTGCGAATTTTGCGTTTACCCAGTTCAGAAGCTATCACACGCGTCAACATGTGACACGATGCGCCTTGCGGGACGCTATACTGTTCAAGGGAGATTATTGCTGCGCGCACATGCAGCTCAACGCTTGCGCACGACAAGGCGCGACCGCCGAAAACGCCAAGGAGGGCGACGGCCGCACCGCATCGACGCGCCATCATAGACGAGGACGACCGTGGCACAAACCCGCTTCTCCGATATAGCACGCACGTTCAAACCGAACTTGGCTTCGCTTGGCTACGCGCTGTTTTTAGCCATCAACGCCGCCGGCGTTTGGGGCGGCGTGTTCCCGTTTCTGCCCATGAATTTCCAAACGCCGGAGATCACGTTCTGGTTCTTCTTGGCGCAATCGCTTGTGTTCTCGCTGTGCTATTTCGCCAGCGCCGTGGGCGTGTACTACTTCCCCGGCCCCACGCGCAAGTTCATCGTCATGCTTGCCAGCGCGCCGTACCTGTTGGGTTGGTGCTGCCTTATCGGCGCCATCTACGTTCACGATGCCGCGCTGCCGCTTGTTGTAGCCGGCGGCGCGCTGCTGGGCCTTGGCTCGGCAGGCTTCTATATGCTTTGGCAGCGCCTGTTCGCCAGCCTTGACGCCGACCGCGGCAACCACGACCTTATCCTGGGAACCGCGTACGGCGCGCTTTTGTATTTCGCGTTGTATGCCATCCCGCAGGCTGTTACCGCGTTTTTGATCCCGCTGGTGTTCATGCCGCTGTTCGCGCTTGTCATCACGCTGAAAAGCCGCGAAATCGACCTACGCCAGCCCATGTTCGACGACATCCCGCGAGACCATCCGCAGGTGTATCGACGCGTACTGCGCGACTACTGGCGCCCCGCCCTGTGCATCGGCGCCATGGCGTTTTGCGCGGGCGTCATGCGCGCGTTTGCCATCGGCGAGCCGCAAGTAGGCAGCCTGGTGAACATGATGTCCATGCTCGGCTGCCTTGTTGCCGGCGCCGGCGTGCTGGTGCTGTGGCAATTCAAGAACGTGCGTATGAACGTCAGCAGCGCCTATCGCGTGGCGTTTCCCATCATCATCACGTCGTTTCTGCTGCTGCCGTTTTTGACCATCGGCTACGCGCGCTGGCAGGCCGCCATCCTGTACGCCGTGTACAGCGTGGGCATCGTGCTTATGATGATCCAATGCGCGCAAGTCTCGCGCGACCGCGGCATCAACCCCGTGTTCATCTACGGCTTCGTGGCCGGCGTGGTATACGCGCTGCACGACGTGGGATTTCTGGCCGGCACGTTCGCCGAACAAATCCGCGTCATCGGCATGGAGCCCACGGCCATCGTGGCGCTGGTGGCCGTGTATTTGCTGGGGCTTATGTTCTTCATCGGGCAGGGCGGCTTCAAGCGCGCGCTGGCAGGCGCCGACGCCGAGGACATCGAGCTTATGGCCGGCGCGGCGGCAGGTGCTTTAAGCGCAGCCGATGTTGAGGAGCGTCTGACCGATCTTGACGAAGGCGAAGCGGCCCCCGGCGGCGAGACCGCGCGCGCCACCGTAATGTTTGACAGCTGCGCCGCCGCCTGCCCCTACGCGGGCCAGGGTTCGGGCAGCAACGTCAAGCCCATCATCATCCCGCTGACAGTCGAAGGAAATGCGGGCCCCGGCGGCGAGGGCGGCACAGCAAGCGCCGAAGCCCGCGGCGAAAGCGATGCGCGCAAAGCCGTTGATCAGCAATCCGCAAGCGGCGGCCGCAGCACCGCCGAGCAAGGCATTGCAACCGCCAACGATCACGCCGCGGCCCCGCAGCCCACACCCGCCAGGAGCGCCAACGGTCCCACGTACCAGGACCGTCTTTCGAAGCAGGCGGCGCTTGTGCGCCAGCATTACCGCCTGTCGGCGCGCGAAACCGAGGTCATGGAGCTCATCGCGCGCGGCAACACCGTCGCGCGCATCGCCGAACAGCTGGTGGTGTCCGAGAACACCATCCGTACGCACAGCAAGCGCATCTACGCCAAACTCGACATCCACAAAAAGCAAGAGCTGCTCGACCTTGTGGAAACGTTCAACCCGAAAGACCTCAAGGAATAGCGCCTCTGTGATGGCAAGAATCGGGGCTTTCTGTAGCTAGAATTCGAATAGTGGCTTCCGTTGGCAAGAATCTGCCATTCCTGTAGCTTCTCGCCCCCTCCCGAGATACAGGCATCCCCAATTCTTGCCAAATCGAAGCCTTTGAGGACCGAGGGGGATACAGGAACCCTCGATTCTTGCCACCCCGCGCAAAGTTTTGTGCCCAAGCTACAGAAAGCCCCAATTCTTGCCCAGACCAGCCTTCCGCTCGCAAGATCACACCCGCAGCGCTCAGATTCGCCGCAGACAGTGCGAGGAGGTGCCGCATCTCGGCACCCCCTCGCGCAAAGCCCAATTCGGTTCTCGTCCCAGCCATCAAGGCTATTGCCGCACAGACTGCTACATCTCGGCAATCTGCGCTTGGGAATCCTGGTACGTCACCCAGCCGGCCGGCAGCTCGTCTACCGCCTCGGCGTGGCACTGCGTGCAGTACAGCGTGGACGCGCGGTGCGCCTTGTGGCACGTGCCACAGTCGATGTCGCCGTGCTGGCGCGTGTGCGGGTTGAACGGCATGTCGGCCGTCGCCTGCTCCAAATCGTCGCGCGACGTGATGCCAATGGCGTCGTGGCAGCCGCTCTTCAGGCAGAACACCTCAGAGCCGCCGTCCTTGCCCGAATCCACCATCAGGTCGTTCACGCTGCGCTCGGGCAGCGGGTACTCGTAGTTGCCTGAAACCCACGCCATGCCTTCGCTCATCTGCTGGTCAAGCGAGGGCTCGTGGCAGCTCATACAACCCTGGCCTGCGTTTGCGTGCACAACGGCCAGCATGGAGTTCGTGTTCGAAACCTCGTTGCCGTACGCGTCGACGCCCTGCGTGTTCGGCGTGGCCTCGTATGTGTCAAGGTACGTCGACATGGGCGTATGGCACACCGTGCCGCAGAAGCTCGGCGTCTCGTGCCACGCCAGCATGCCGCAGCCGGCCACCACCAGCACCGCCACAACCACTACGGCAACGGTGATGCCGCGCTTGTGTTTACGCGGCGCCGGAGCAGCCGGCGAAGCGCCTTCGCCCTGCACGCGCTCATCGCGGTTTTCGTTCTCGGTCATTTCTCTTGCCTCCTAACGTTTCCTCGATGCCCGTTACGCCTGCGCCGCCGCAGCCGCGGCCTTCTGGCCCGCAAGCCTGCCGGACGTATACGACCAGTTCAGGCCGCAACCACCCGACGGGTAGTCGTCGTAGATGAACGAGCCGCAACACACCTCGCCCGCCGAATAGAAGTTCGGGATGGGGTTGCCGGACGTGTCAAGCACCTGCAGATCCGTGTTCACGTGGTAGCCGCCGAAGCTGCCGTGCGTGCACACGCCCATGGCCAGCACGTAGAACGGCGCCTTCTCGATGGGAACCAGATTCGCCGCCTTCTTCTTGAACCGCGTGTCCTCACCGGCGCGCGCCATCTTGTTGTACGCGTCCAGCGACGCCTGCAGCGCCTGGCCCGAGACGCCTAGCGCCTCTGCCGCTTCAGCCGCCGTATCGCCCTTCGCGAACACGCCGCTTTTCAGACCGCGGTCGAAGTTCGCCTTCAGCCCGCTGTCAAGCGCGTCGTACATGGCCTGGTCGTACACGGCGAAGAACTTCTGGTCGGGGAAGTGCGCCACCTGGTAGTAGATGTCGTGCGTCTGGCCGCCCTCGTTGGCGAAACGCTCGCCCGCAGAGTTCACCCACATGGCCTTCGTGCTGATAAGCTTCGACTGGCCAGGCTCGACCGGGCACGCCAGGATGCCGTTTGTGCCGCCGTGACCCACGTAGTCGGCACCGATGTCCAGGCCCATCTGCAGGCCTTCGCCCGTCAGGCCCACGCCCACCTCGGTGTACACGCCGGAGTAGTCGGGCATGTACTTGTCGATCATCTCGGGGTTGCGGCAGAAGCCGCCCGTTGCCATGATGGTTTTCTTCGCGCTGTACTGCACCAGCTCGCCTGCGCCGCTGCGCGCCAACACGCCGGTAACGGCGCCGTTGTCCACTACCAGCGATTCAGCCGGCATGCCGAAGCGGAACTGCACTCCATTCTCGCGCGCCAGCGCCGTCACGGCGCTTAACGCGTCGTAGGCGCTGTTCTTGCAGTTGTGGGCGCGGGCCACCGTGTCGGTGCCTTTCAGCGACAGCGTGTTCTTGAACGGCACATGCAGGTCTTCGCGCAGCCAGTCGATGGTCTTGCCGAACTCCTCCGAGCACATCACTTGGATGTCGCGGTCAAGCTTGTCGCCGCCGCGACGGAGCAGGTACGCCAAGAAGTCCTCGGCGCTGTCGTCGACGCCTTTCTCCTTCTGCATCTGCGTGTTCGCACCGTACAACGTGCCAAGCGCCAGCGAGCTCGATCCGGCAAGCCACGCCTCCTTCTCGATGAGGATAGTGTTCGCACCGGCGCCTGCCGCCATCGCGGCTGCCGACACGCCCGCACCGCCACCGCCGACCACCAGCACGTCGCACGGCACCGTTTTCGACACGTTTGCGGACGCCTCGCTTTTCGGCGTGCAGCCGAACAGGCCACCGCCCACCAGCGCCAGCATGCCGCCGCCCACCAGCGCGGCGAACTGACGGCGCGTCAGCGACCGCGCGCTTTCGGATTGTCTCATCCGTCCCTCCTTCTCCGTTGCGAACAGCGCAGCGCCCGTCTTTTGGCGGGAAGCCCGCTGCGTTTTGCCTTCCCGGCCGTTCGCATCCTTGGGCTTTCAACGCGCCCCATAGTAGGCGCTCACGCGCACGCCCAGAAGCCACCTATCGTGTGAAAATGCGACGGGTGATTTCTTTATAAGCTTGTGACCTGGTGTTTTATCCTCACACGGTTCGTGTGAGGTACCTTTTCGCAGGCTGCAAACGCTTACGACCACACGCCCTGGCAGCCTGTTATAATTTGCGAGAATATAAAAGAAGGGAAGCAACAGCATGGCCGCACAACCCGGCACTATCAGCGTAGACGCATCGAGCAACACAACGCTTTGTGCCCGCTGGTTCGGCGCGCCATTCATGCCGTGCTTTCTGGGCCTTGCCGCGCTGCGCGTTTGGCTGCAAGTCAACGAATTCGGCGGCTACGCGCAGTCGGACAACGGCATCATCACCATCCTCAGCAACCTCACGTACGGCCTGACGTTCTTGATAGCCGCGGCCGTCGCATGGCGCAAGCCGCCCACACCGCGCACCGAGCACGCCATCGCCTTCATTGCCGCAGCGCTCATGTTGGTTGCCCCGCTACTGATGCTGGCCGGGCTCGCGCCGAACGCCGGCGCGGTTGCCACGGCAGGCGCGCTGCTGGTCGGCGTGGCCGGCGCGTTCGGCGGCGGCACGTGGGCATGCGCCTACACGCGCTTGCCGCTGAAACCCGCACTCATGTACGCGTTCGCCTCGCTGGCGCTCGGCTCGCTCGGCGGGCTTGCGGTCAGCTTCCTGCCTGAGGGGTCGCGCTATATCGCTAGCCTATTCATGCCCGCACTTTCCCTCCTGTGCTTCGAGCGCACCCGCGCGTACACCGGCGACATACCGCTTGGTGAACCAGCAGGCAACAGCCACGGCGCAGCTCCGCTAGCCGCAAACGCTAGCGGCGCGCAAACCGCGCCGACAAACGAGAACCGCGAGACCGCCAGCACGCAAACGCCCGGCCGCAACGCCGACGCGGCTCCCATGCGCTTTGGGAAAGCCGTCAGCCACCCCTACGACAACGAGCCGAAGCTTTCGCTTGTCCTCATCATCGGCGGCATCGCCGTCTTCGGCCTGGCGCTGGGCTTCTCGCGCGGGTTTCCCGCAGGCAGCCCCGTGCCGTTTGGCCTTCCCGTGCGCTTCGTTCACCAGCTTGGCGTAGTGGCCATCAGCGCCGGCTTTATGTGGTGGATCGGCGCGAAGGGCCGGCATATCAGCTTCTCGCTGCTGTGGCGCCTTGAAATCGTCATCGCCGCAACCGGTGCGTTTATCCTGATGGTGCTTCCGGGCGCCGCCACGGAAATTGCCGTGGCAATCGTCAACATCGCCGACACGCTGATGCTGTGCGTGCTGTTCATCACCGCGCAAGACGTGGCGCGTCACTCGTCGCTGCACCCGTTCGTCATCTTCGGCGGCGCCTGGGCCGCGCGCGTGCTGTCGCGTAACCTGGGCCGCACCGTAGTTTTCGCCCTGTCGCCCATGACGCAATCGGAAAGCGCCGTGCTCGGCGTCATCGTGTTCGCGCTGTCGCTGAGCATGGTATGCCTGCTGACGGACCACCTTCCCCGCACGCGCAAGCTCTTCATCTACGACGACGAATCCGGCGAAGCAGCAGCCAGCCGCACCGCTTCAGGTCCCGCCGCTTACGAGACGAAAAGCGAAGGCAGCACAGCAGCCAACGTCGCAGTGGCAAGCTCCGACGAGCAGGTGCGAGAATGGCTGCGCACCAAGCACGGCCTAACGGCTCGCGAAATCGACGTCGCGCTGCTCATCGCGCGCGGGCGCAGCAAGACCTTCATTGCCGACGAGCTTTTCATCTCGGAAAACACCGTGCGCACGCACTCGAAAAACGTCTACACAAAGCTAGGCATCCATTCCCGAGAAGAACTCATCAGCCTCTTCGAGAACCGCACGCACTTATAAGCCGCCCCGGTGTACGGCAAGAATTTAAGCTTTCTGTAGATGCGATGCTCCTGCAGCAAAATTCTGGCAAGAAATAAGGCTTCCTGTAGCTCCCTTTCGGCTTGCAAGATACAGAAATCGACGATTCACGCCAAAAGAGCCTTCAGCAAGCTAGATATAGCTACAGAATTGCGGGTTTCTTGCCAGCACAACCGATTTCGCGACCTTCGGCTACAGGAATCCCTGATTCCTGCCAACCTTGCGCCGCAAACCGCCGAGCGGGCCTCGCGGCTAGCCAGCCGGCCATCAGTTCGTCACGTCGCCGTCCTGGTCAAGGCTGATGGCATCGCCCACATACGTTGAAGGCATGCGGAACAATGCCTTGAAAAAGTCTTTCGTGCGCGCGGGCACCTCGCGTATGTCGTACTGCAGCTGCTTTTGGTACTCGTGATAGTCGCTCGGCACGCCCGTGGCCTGCATCCCCAAGCTTTTCGCCGACCACAGCGCGCGATACAGGTGATACGTCTGCGTTGCCACCACAATGCGCTGGCACCCGAACACGTACTTCGCGCGATACATGCTTTCGTACGTGGAGAACCCCGCGTGATCGCAGAAGATGTCCTCGCTGGGCACGCCTTGCGCAATGGCGTATTGCTTCATAACGCGCACCTCGTTGTATGATTCGGTGCCGTTGTCACCGCTCATGATAAGTTTCGGCGCAACTCCGGCGAAATACAGCGCGATGCCGTCGTCCAGGCGGTCTTGCAAAATGCCCGACGGCGTGCCATCGGCGAACACGGATGCGCCCAGCACCACAATGGCATCCGCGCTGCTGATGCTGGCTTCATCGGCGTTCACGATGGAACCCTTCGACCCCACGATGGTCACCACATTCGTCACGGCAAACACCGCAACGATCGCAAGCGCAACGGCTACGATCATATCCAGCACCCGCCTTAGGCATCCCTTATGTTTCTTCGCACTGCTCATAGGCAACCGACAATAGCAAACGGCGAAAGCCCCTCGCAAGCGTTTGCGAATAACGGCGCAACAACGTCACTCAAACTTAACCGGAAAAGCAAAGAGCCCAAAGGCTTCCTTAAGGTTCCCACGAACGCTCCAGGCAACAGGGGCATGGCTAGCGCCACCAGCGGAATGGCAAAGGGCCCGGACGCTACCACCTTACTATTACCGCCCCCTGCTACTCAGCATCGCCGCCGGAGCGTCTTGCGCCCGCACATCCACCGGGTTCCCCCATCCGCCCCCGCGCCACTCTCCATCCACCATCGAGCCTTGTCGCCCATCGCGCCTCCTGCAACCCCGCCCAAACAAAAAGCGAGCGGTGCCGCATGTTCTGCAGCACCGCCCGCAGCGGTTGCCTTCGCGAAAGCGCCGAAACGCTATTCGCTATTTGGCCACAATGTTTACCAGGCGGCCGGGCACCACGATAACCTTCTTCAGGTCCTTGCCCTCCACGGCGGCCTTCACGGCTTCAAGCGCCACGGCCTTCACGTCGTCCTCGGCAGTATCGGCCGCAACGGTGATGCGCACCTTCACCTTGCCGTTGACCTGTACGGCCAGCTCAACCTCGTCGTCCTTGGCCTTCTCGGAGTCGAACTCGGGCCACTCCTCAGTGTGGATGGAGTCCTCGTGACCCAGCACGTCGTGCCACAGCTCTTCGGTCATGTGCGGGCAGATAGGCGCCAGCAGCTTCACCAGCACCTCGGCAATCTCGGTGGCGAATGCCTGCTCGTCAGCGGAAGCGGCGCGCTGCTCGGGGCCGACCTTGCGCAGGTAGTCGCCCGCAGCGTTGGCCAGCTCCATGATGGCGGCGATGGCGGTGTTGAAGTTGTTGCGGTCGAAGTCGTCCACAACCTTGCCCGCCACGCGATGACGCTCGCGCAGCAACACCTTGCGCGCTGCGGCAACGTCGACATCGGAGGCGCCGGGCTGGAACAGCGTGTCCTCGTCGGCCGCACCCACCAGGTCGTTCACCATGCGCCACACGCGGTTGAGGAACTTGTGCATGCCGGCCAGGCCGTCCTCGTTCCACTGCAGTTCCTTGTCAGGCGGAGCCATAAACAGGATGTACGCGCGCACGGCATCGCAGCCGTAACCGGCGATCATGTCCTCGGGCGAGATGACGTTGCCCTTCGACTTGCTCATAACGTCGCCGTGCTCGTCAAGCACCATGCCCTGGCACAGCAGGTTCTTGAACGGCTCGTCAAAGTCCACCATGCCCATGTCGCGCAGCACCTTCGTGAAGAAGCGGCTGTACAGCAGGTGCAAAATGGCGTGCTCAATGCCGCCGATGTACTGGTCAACGGGCATCCAGCGGTTCGTCTTGGCGCTATCGAACGGCAGCTCGGTGTTGTGCGGATCGGTATAGCGTAGGTAATACCAGCTTGAGCACGTGAACGTGTCCATGGTGTCCGTCTCGCGACGCGCCTCGCCGCCGCACTTCGGGCACGCGCACTTCGCGAAACCCTCGTGCGTGGCCAGCGTTTCGCCGGCAGCCAAGTCGATGTCCTCGGGCAGGCGCACCGGCAGGTCCTCTTCGGGTACCGGCACCAGGCCGCACTTGTCGCAATAAATCATGGGGATGGGGTTGCCCCAATAGCGCTGGCGAGAAATCAGCCAATCGCGCAGGCGGAACTCCACCTTGCGACGGCCGCGACCCATGGCCTCCAGGTCGGCGACGATGGCCTCCTCGCCCTCGGAATGCTTGCCGCCGATCAGGCCCGTGTACTTGCCAGACTGCACCAGGCGCCCCTCGGCCTCCATGGCCGCATCCCAGTCAACGCTGGTGACCACGCGATTCTGCTCGTCTTTGAGCTGCTCGAACAGCGGGTCGTCATCGCCCAAGATGATGGGGATGATAGGCAGGTCGTACTTCTTTGCGAACTCGAAGTCGCGCTGATCGCCGCACGGCACGGCCATAACCGCGCCGGTACCATAGTCGGCCACGATGTAGTCGGCCACCCATACGGGCACCTTCTCGCCGTTGACGGGGTTCACCACATAGCGGCCCGTGAACGCACCGTGCTTTTCCTTGTTGCCCTGCGCACGCTCAACGGCGGTGATCTTCTTCGCGTCCTCGACCACCTGCATGACGGCAGCCTCGTATTCCGTGCCCTCCACCAGGCCCTTCAGGATGGGGCTTTCGGGAGCAAGCAGGAAGAAGCTGCAGCCGAACAGCGTATCGGCGCGCGTGGTGAACACGGTGATCAGGTCGTCGTCCGTGGGGTTTTCCGGCACGTTGCCGTCTTTGTCGCACAGCGTGAACTTCACTTCGGCACCCTCGGAGCGGCCGATCCAGTTCGCCTGCATCTGCTTGACGCGCTCGGGCCAGCCGTCCAGCTGATCAAGGTCGTCAAGCAGTTCCTGCGCGTAATCGGTGATCTTGAAGTACCACTGCGTCAGGTCGCGCTTCTCAACCGCGCTGTGGCAACGCCAGCATTCACCTTCAGTGACCTGCTCGTTTGCAAGCACCGTCTGGCACTTCGGGCACCAGTTCACCGGAGAATTGCGGCGCTCCACCAGGCCGCGCTTCCAGAACTGCAGGAAAATCCACTGGCCCCAGCGGTAATATTCGGGATCGCACGCCACAACGGTGCGATCCCAGTCATAGGACAAGCCCATGCGCTTGAAGCTGGCCTTCTGCGTTTCGATGTTCGCGTACGTCCATTTTGCGGGGTGGCTATGATGCTTGATGGCGGCGTTTTCAGCCGGCAGACCGAACGCGTCCCAGCCCATGGGGTGCAGCACGTCGAAGCCGCGCATCTTGGAGTAACGGGCAATCACGTCGCCGATGGTGTAGTTGCGCACGTGGCCCATGTGGATGTCGCCCGACGGATACGGGAACATCTCAAGCACGTACTTCTTCGGCTTGGAATGGTCTTCCGTCACCTTGTGCAGGTTGGAGTCCTCCCAAACCTTCTGCCAACGAGGCTCAATCTCGTGAGGGTTGTACTGTTTCATCGTCCATCTTTCCTTGACTGACGCGGTAATTCACACGTTAGCCATTGTAGCAGCAAGCAACGACAAGCGCCCCCGCACGATGCGAGGGCGCTTGAGATTTCAAACAAGTGCCTGTCTTTGGCTTTGTGAACTAGCGCTTGATGTTGTAGAACGCATTGCGACCGGCGTACTGTGCCTGGGAGTCCAGCTCCTCTTCGATGCGCAGCAGCTGGTTGTACTTGGCCACGCGGTCGCTGCGGCACGGGGCGCCGGTCTTGATCTGGCCAGTGTTCAGCGCCACGGCCAAGTCGGCGATGGTGGTGTCCTCGGTCTCGCCGGAACGATGGGACATAACGCACGCATAGCCAGCCTGCTTGGCCATCTCGATGGCGTCAAGCGTCTCGGACAAGCTGCCAATCTGGTTCACCTTGATAAGGATGGCGTTCGCGCAGCCCAGCTCGATGCCCTTGGCCAGACGCTTGGAGTTCGTAACGAACAGGTCGTCGCCCACCAGCTGCACGCGGTCGCCGATGCGGTCGGTCAGGGCCTTCCAACCGTCCCAATCCTCCTCGGCCATGCCGTCTTCGATGGAGATGATCGGGTACTTGTCGACCAAAGCCTCCCAGTAGTCCACCATTTCGGCGCTGGTAAGCTCACGGCCTTCGCCCGCCAATTCGTACTTGCCGGTTTCAGCGTTGTAAAACTCCGTGGATGCCGGGTCCATCGCGAACATGATGTCCTCGCCGGGCTTGTAGCCAGCAGCCTCGCAAGCCTTCACGATGTACTGCAGCGGCTCTTCGTTCGTAGTGAAGTTCGGCGCGAAGCCGCCCTCGTCACCAACACCGCCGCCCAGGCCGGCCTCGTGCAGCACCTTCTTCAGCGTGTGATAGATCTCGGCGCACCAACGCAGCGCCTCGGCGAACGTCTCCGCGCCCACCGGCATGATCATGAACTCCTGGAAGTCCACGTTGTTGTCGGCATGCACGCCGCCGTTGAGAATGTTCATCATAGGCGTGGGCAGGATATGGCCGTTCACACCGCCGATGTACTTGTACAGGGGCAGGCCGGCGGATTCGGCAGCGGCCTTTGCGCAGGCCAGGGACACGCCCAAGATGGCGTTTGCGCCCAGAGCGCCCTTGTTGTCCGTGCCGTCAAGCTCCAGCATCACGTCGTCGATAGCGCGCTGGTCGTCTGCCTCGAAGCCGATGAGGGCATCGGCAATTTCGTCGTTCACATGGCCAACGGCATCAAGCGTGCCCTTGCCCAGATAGCGATCCTTGTCGCAATCGCGCAGCTCAACGGCCTCGAATGCGCCCGTAGACGCGCCGGAGGGGACAGCCGCACGACCGAAGGAACCATCCTCCAGCACAACTTCCACTTCAACGGTGGGGTTGCCGCGAGAGTCCAGGACTTCACGCCCGAACACATCGATGATGACGCTCATGAATGCCTCCTTGTAGGATGTTTCCTTTGACCTTGGCGCCTCACTTGCACCAAGCCATACGGGTGCATGATACCACGCGTGCGCGGCAGCGCCCCCGTGCTCCGACGGACGGCACAATGGGCTCGTGCGCGGAAGTCCGCATTACAGGAACACCGCAACAACCGCCATGAACGCGAGTCCGCCAACCATAGAAGCCACATCAGCAGCGTTCATGCGCGGCTGCCGCAAAACGCTTCGCTTAACGCCAAGCCCATAGCAGCGCGCATCCATGGCAACGGACAGTTTATCCGCCCGGCGGAACATGCCAACGAACAGAGGAATGAACACCGATGACCATGCAGACAGGCGCTTCAGAAGGCCGCCATCCGCAAACGGAGCACCGCGCGACCACTGGGCGTCATGCACCGCGCACAGCTCCTGCGCCATCACGGGTATAAAACGCAACGCCATGCAGGCCACCATAGCGAAATCGTCAACGGGGACTTTCAGCACGCGAAGCGGCCGCAAAAACGATTGCAAGGCATCGGTCAGCTGCGAAGACGTAGTGGTAAGCACCACCGCCAAACTTGCCAGCACCAGTAAAATCATGCGGATGCCGTAGAAAACTCCCAGTCCAAGCCCCACCTGCTGGTTTATCGATGCGAACACCACTGTAAATGCCGCCAACACATATACGGGAATCCCCATGGCAAGCACCCGCACAACCGGAATTCGCGCAAGCAAAATCGACGCAACGCACAGTGCCGCAAGCAGACCCTGCCCCACCCAGGAATCCACCCAAAACAGCGAGATGGTAAATCCAAACAGCAGCATCACCTTCACGCGCGCGTCGCACGTATGAACGATGCTGGAACCCGGAATATATGCGCTCGTCTGCAATTGCATGAAGCGAAGTATAGCGCACGCAGGCTTGATGCTTATAGCACGCGCTTTCGACCTCGCCAATAACGACATGCGCGCAGTGTCAGGGGCTCTCACCCCTCGTCGATACAAGCATGGCACAGTCTCAAAACCTGACAAGTGACCTGTCCCCTTGTCACCCCTGTCAGGTTTAGCGCACGCGACCTAGTTGCTTGAAAAAAGAAAGGACCCCAAAGGGTCCTTTCAAAATGAGCTTGCTTGAAAGCCTGAGCTTATTCAGCCTTCTCCTCGGCAGCAGCCTCAGGAGCCTCAGCAGCTTCCTCAGCCTTCTCCTCGGCCTTCGGCTCCTCAACAGCCTCGACCTTCTTCGGAGCGGCCTTCTCAGCCTTCTTGGCCACCGGCTCGGTGCACAGCTCCATGATAACCATGGGAGCATTGTCGCCCTTGCGGTTGCCCAGCTTCATGATGCGGGTGTAGCCACCCTGACGATCGGCGAACATGCCCTGCGCGACCTTCTCGAAGATCTCGCGAACAAGCTCCTTGTCGTTGCCCAGCGCAGCGATGGCAAGACGACGGCTGTGCAGGTCGCCCTTCTTCGCCCAGGTGATGATCTTGTCAACATCGGGGCGGATTTCCTTGGCGCGGGACTCGATGGTCTTGATGCGGTCGTTCAAGAACAGCGCCTGCACCAGGGAACGCTTCATGGCCTTAGTGTGGGCGAAGTCGGTGCCCAGCTTGCGGCCCTTGTAGTTATGCCTCATGGTAGGTATCTCCTATTGCTTCAAATTGAGGTCCATGGAAATGAGTTTGTCCTTCACTTCCTCGATGGACTTCGCACCAAAGTTCCTGATGTTCAGCAGGTCGTTCTCGGAGAACTCGACCAGCTGGCGCACCGAGTGGATACCGGCACGCTTCAGGCAGTTGTACGAGCGGACGGACAGGTCGAGGTCCTCGATCTGCTTGTCAAGCTCGGCGTTCGACTCCTGACCCTCCGGAGCAAAGATGGACGGCACTTCGCCCTCTTCCTCTTCGGGGGTGCTGGTCAGGCTGAGGAACGCACCCATGTACTGGTTGATGATGTTGGCGGCGCGGGTGACTGCGTCGATAGGCGCAATGGAGCCGTCCGTCTCAACTTCCAGAACCAGCTTATCGTAGTCGGTGCGCTGACCCACGCGGGTGTCGGTGACGTTCATCGTGCAACGACGAACCGGGGAGAACAGCGAGTCGACATGGATGACGCCGATGGGGTCTTCCGTGCGCTTGTTGCGCTCAGCAGACACGTAACCGCGGCCCACACCGATGCGCACCGTCATGTCAAGCTGGCCGCCGTCGGCAACCGTGGCAATAACATGCTCGGGATTGATCAGCGTGAACTCGGTGGGAACCTGCAGGTCCGCACCGGTGACAACGCAGGGACCCTCGGCGGACACATGCGCCGTAGCCTCTTCGATGTCATCGCTCAGAGCCGAGAAGACCAGGCCCTTGACGTTCAGGACGATATCGGTGATATCCTCGATGACGCCCTCGGCCGTGGTGAACTCGTGCTGCACACCTTCGATCTGGATGGCCGTCGCCTTGGCGCCGTCCAGAGAAGACAGCAGAACGCGACGCATGCTGTTACCCAGCGTATAGCCGTAGCCACGCTCCAGCGGTTCCACGATGAAACGCGCAACAGTATCGTTGACTTCTTCCGTTGTTACCGTCGGCCTCATGAACTCTGTCATGTTGGGTAAGCCTCCTTACTATCGCGCGATTACTTGGAGTAGAGCTCGACGATGAGCTGTTCGCGGATGTCGAGATCAATCTGATCGCGGGTCGGAAGAGCAAGAACGCTGCCCTGCAGCTTCTCGATGTCAACTTCCAGCCAAGCAGGCACCTGGAAACGAGCGTTGGAAACGAGAGCGCTCTTGATGACCAGCAGTTCCTTGGACTTGTCAGCAACAGCAATCTTGTCGCCAGCCTTGACGCGGTAGGACGGGATGTCCACGCGACGGCCGTTCACGGTGATGTGACCGTGGGTCACGATCTGACGAGCTTCCTTGCGGGTGCGAGCAAAGCCCAGACGGAAGATCACGCTGTCGAGACGGGACTCGAGGATGATCATCAGGTTGTCGCCGGTGATGCCGGGCATGGACTTAGCCTTGTTGAAGTAGCCGTGGAACTGCTTCTCCAGCACGCCGTAGATGAACTTGACCTTCTGCTTCTCGCGCAGCTGCATCGCGTACTCGGATTCCTTACGACGACGCTTGGGCTCGCGCTTGGAGGTTTTGTTGCTGCTGTAACCCAGCACGACGGGATCCAGGCCCAGCTGGCGGCAGCGCTTAAGAACCGGAGTTCTATTGATAGCCATAGTAAATAGATCCTTTCAGTTACACGCGACGACGCTTCTTGGGGCGGCAGCCGTTGTGCGGGATGGGGGTGCAGTCCTGAATGCTGGAAACTTCCAGGCCAGTCGCCTGCAGGGAACGGATAGCGGTCTCGCGACCAGAACCCGGGCCCTTCACGTACACGGCGACCTTCTTCAGGCCGTGCTCCATAGCCGTCTTGGCGGCAGCCTCAGCAGCCATCTGCGCGGCAAACGGCGTGGACTTACGAGAGCCCTTGAAGCCGACGGTACCGGCGGACTGCCAAGAGATCACGTTGCCCTGAGGATCGGTGATGCTGACGATGGTGTTGTTGAATGTAGACTTGATATGCGCAGCACCAACGGCAATGTTCTTGCGCTCGGAGCGCTTGATGCGCGTGCGCACGTTTTTCTTAGTTGCCACTTCTTAGCTCCCTTACTTACTTCTTCTTGCCGCCGATTTGCTTGCGCGGACCCTTGCGGGTACGAGCGTTCGTGTGGGTGCGCTGACCGCGAACGGGCAGGCCCTTGCGGTGACGCAGGCCACGGTAGCAGCCGATTTCCATAAGGCGCTTAATGTTCTGAGAAACCTCGCGATGCAGGTCGCCCTCAACTTTGAGGTTGCCCTGGATGTAGTCGCGGAGCTTCACGAGCTCTTCCTCGGTGAGGTCGTTCGTGCGCGTGTCGGGGTTGATGCCCGTCTCGGCCAAGATCTTCTTGGACGTGGTCAGGCCAATGCCGTAAATGTAGGTCAAGCCGACTTCAATGCGCTTGCCGCGAGGAAGGTCGACACCAACAAGACGTGCCATAGGTAATATCTCCTTTTTCTTCCTAGCCTTGACGCTGCTTATGACGGGGGTTCTCGCAAATCACGAGGACCTTGCCATGGCGTCGAATGATCTTGCACTTGTCGCACATTTTCTTGACCGAAGGACGTACCTTCATTTCAATTTCCTTTCGGTTAATGCGGTCCTATATGTACACACCCAGCCGCTGGTGATTGTTCTCGGGGACAGTAGCGCGCCGGCTTGCGCGCAGGCTGAGACTACTTGAAGCGGTACGTGATGCGCCCGCGATTCAAGTCGTAGACGGACAGCTCGACCGTCACCTTGTCGCCGGGCAAGATCTTGATGTAATGCATACGCATCTTGCCGGAAATGTGGGCCAGGATTTGGTGGCCGTTTTCCAGCTCCACCTTGAACATGGCGTTCGGCAGGGCTTCAAGAACCTTACCGCCCAGTTCGATAACATCTTGCTTGGTCAACGGTGCTCCTTCAAACTAATTCGTCTTTTCGCAGCAATCCGGAATGATACCAAAAATATTCGATTGTGTGGGAGAAATACATAAAGCGCACAAGACCAAATAAGCTCTTGGCTTTTGAAGTACCTGCATGTCAGGCGTGCGGTCTATATGCCGCGCAGCCTTCACCACTTGGATTGGGCGAGGCCGCCAGGTATTCGCGCTTGGCGCAGCCGCCTTGTCGGCTATAACGCGCTGGAGTGAATGAGTTGCGTTTCGCGTTCAGATTCTGTAAATGATAGCCCTTCCCCTTCAGCCGTCAAGACTTGTGGAGAAGTTTTCCGCAATCCACCCGCCGCTGCGCAAGGATTGCAAAAGAAAAGCCTTCCGCGGTGGAAGGCTTTAAGTTTCGCTGGCTGGGCCACTAGGATTCGAACCTAGGTAGCTGGTACCAAAAACCAGAGTCCTGCCGTTGGACGATGGCCCAGTGCATTCGGTCCGCCGAAGCGGCAGCACATGAAATGGTGGGCCCTGTGGGGATCGAACCCACGACCTTGGGATTAAAAGTCCCCTGCTCTACCGACTGAGCTAAAGGCCCACTTCGCATATGTGCGGCTATCTATTGTAGCGGCGTCAGGTTTTTCGGTCAACGGAAAATCGGAGAATTCGTTTCGTTATACTGAAAACCGATATCCTGGCTTAGAATGGCGGCACTAACCGTCATCAGTTCTTCACGAAGGAAGGCCCGCCATGACGCTGCAGCAGCTTCGCTATCTTATTGCCATCGCGGAATATGGCTCCATCAACGCCGCCGCGCAGAACCTGTACGCCTCGCAGTCGAACCTTTCGACCGCCATTAAGGAACTTGAGCAGGAGCTAGGCATCTCCATTTTCACGCGCAGCAACCGCGGCGTCACGCTGACGAACGACGGCACCGAGCTTTTGGGCTACGCGCGCCAGGTTATCGAGCAGGCAAACATGCTTGAGACGCGCTACGCGAACAAGGAGAAGCCGCAGGCACGCCTGGCGGTTTCCACGCAGCATTACGCGTTCAGCGTGCAGGCGTTCGTGAATGTGGTGGAGCAATGCGACGGCGACTACTTCGATTTCATCATGCGCGAAACCACCACGGCCCAGATCATCGACGACGTGCGGTCATTCCGCAGCGAGGTGGGCGTGCTGTACCTTGACGCATTCAACCAGCGTGTGATGCAGAAGGCGTTCGACGATGCTGACGTGGCGTTTTTCCCGCTGTTCGACGCCGGCGTGCATGTGTTCGTGGGCGAAAACCACCCGCTGGCGCATCGCAACATCATCAAGCCCGACGAGCTGACCGAATGGCCACGCTATAGCTTCGAGCAAGGCACCACGAACTCGTTCTATTATTCCGAAGAGCCGCTGAGCTACGTTGAGCACACGCGCAACATCCGTATTTCGGACCGCGGCACGCTTTCCAACCTGCTGACCAGCTACAACGGCTACACGCTGTCCACCGGCGTGCTGTCGAGCGAAATGCATACGGGCATTGTGAGCATCCCGCTTGATACCGACGAGCGCATGACCGTCGGTTACATCATGCACAACGAGCGTAAGCCCTCCCCGCTGCTTGACCGCTACATCGAAGAGCTGCACCGCATCATCAGCGAAAGCGAAGGCGTCAACCCGCGGTAAGGGGTCGACGGTTTGGAAAAGTCAGTTCGCCGGCCGGCAGGCCGGCGAAACCAATTAGCGCATGTTGGAGGCGTAGGGCGCCTTGTCCTTGAGCAGGACGTCGTGCGCGCCGCCCTCGACGATGGACGTGGAGCTGATAACCGTCAGCTTCGCCTTGTCCTGGAACTCGGGAATGGTAAGCGCGCCGCAATTGCACATGGTAGACTTGATCTTCAGCAGCGTCACCGCAATGCTGTCCTTAAGCGGGCCGGCGTAGGGCACGTAGCTGTCCACGCCCTCTTCGAAGCTGAGCGACTTCTTGCCGCCCAGGTCGTAACGACCCCAGTTACGGGCGCGGGCGGAACCTTCGCCCCAGTATTCCTTCATGTACGTGCCGTTGACCATGACCTTGGCCGACGGGGACTCGTCGAAGCGGGCGAAATAACGGCCCAGCATGACGAAGTCGGCGCCCATGGCCAGCGCCAGCGAGATATGGTGGTCGTAGACGATGCCGCCGTCGGAGCAGATGGGCACGTAAATGCCGGTTTCCTTGAAGTACTCGTCGCGGGCCTTGGCAACCTCGATGGTGGCCGTAGCCTGACCGCGGCCGATGCCCTTCGTCTCGCGCGTGATGCAGATGGAACCGCCGCCGATGCCGATCTTCACGAAGTCCGCGCCCGCCTCGGCCAAGAAGCGGAAGCCTTCGCCGTCAACTACGTTGCCGGCACCGATCTTCACGGAGTCGCCGTAGTGCTCGCGCACCCACTCGATGGTCATCTTCTGCCAGTCGGAATAGCCCTCGGAGCTGTCGATGCACAGCACGTCCGCACCGGCTTCCACCAGGGCGGGAACGCGCTCGGCGTAGTCGCGGGAGTTGATACCGGCGCCCACCATGTAGCGCTTGTGGCCGTCAAGCATCTCGTTAGGGTTGGACTTATGGTTGTCGTAGTCCTTGCGGAACACCATATAGGCCAGCTTGCCCTCGGCGTCCACCAGCGGCAGGGAATTCAGCTTGTGATCCCAGATGATGTCGTTGGCTTCCTTGAGCGACGTGTCCGCAGAAGCGGTGACCAGCTTCTCCAGCGGCGTCATGAACTCGGCGACCTTTTCCTCACCGGTCATGCGGGACAGGCGGTAATCGCGCTCGGTCACCACGCCCAGCAGCTTGCCATGCGCAGAGCCATCGTCAGTGACGGGCATGGTGGAATGGCCCGTGGCCTCCTTCAGCTCCACAACCTGGTTCAGCGTCATATCGGGCGACAGGTTCGCGTCGGACTCCACGAAGCCAGCCTTGTAGTTCTTCACGCGCGCAACCATGGCAGCTTCCTGCTCGATGGTTTGGTTGCCGTAAATGAAGCTAAGGCCGCCCTCGGTTGCCAGGGCAACGGCCATATTGTCGTCGGAAACGGCGGCCATGATGGCGCTGACCATGGGGATGTTCAACGTAAGCGGGCACTCTTCCTGGCCCTTGCGGTACTTGACCAGCGGGGTTTTCAGGCTCACCGACGCCGGTATGCACGTTGCAGGCGTATGACCAGGTACCAGAAGATACTCGTTGAACGTACGTGACGGCTCGTCGTAGTAATAAGCCATGGGAGAGGGCTCCTTTTCTCGCAACGGAAATTTGTTGCTAGATATTATAGTCACGCGAAGCGGCCGATTGCGAGAACGGAACGGCAAATAGCGGCGATTGTGAAGAAAGTCACGGACAACGCGCCCGAAAACGCGCGATGCCGCCGGCACCAAGCCAGCGGCATCGCGAACGTTTGGATTTAGCGGCCGCGCCGAGCGTAGCTAGGCCACGCGTCGGCGAAGCGGCTTTCGCAGAGGGCGAAACGCCCGGACGGCACGCGAAGGGTAAGCAGCCCGCGGAACGACAAAGCAGCGCGACAGCCCATCGCAACGGCAAGCAGCCCGCCGCAAACGCAAAGCTATCCGAGCCCCACCCATTTCGCCACGATGGGCGCATAGCCCAGTGCGAACACGATAAGCATACCAACGGGAATGACGTACGACACGTAGCCACGCGCCCAGCGCGGGAACTTCAAGCCGCTGCCCGTATCGGCTTCGGCCAGGAAGTTTTCCCAGCCCCAGCCGTTTTTGCGTGTGCAGAACAGCACCAGCAGCAAGCCGCCCCACGGCAGGATGTTGTTCGACACCAGGAAGTCCTCGATAGCCTGGATGTCGCCGATGCCCGGAACGCTAACGCCCGCAAGCACGTTGAATCCCAGCACGCACGGAAGGCTGAGCACCGCCAGCAACACACCGTTGACCAGGCACGCTTTCTTGCGCGGCGTGCCCCACTGGTCCATGGTGAAACTCATGATGTTCTCGAACACGGCAATGACGGTAGACAGGGCCGCAAACGTCATGAACACGAAGAACAGCACCGCCCACAGCTGGCCAAGCGGCATCTCGTTGAACACGCTGGGCAGCGTGATGAACACCAGGCCCGGGCCCGAACCCGGCTCCACGCCGAACGCGAAGCACGACGGGAAGATAACCAGGCCCGCCATCAGAGCCACCAGCGTATCGAGCCCCGCCACGCGCACAGCTTCGCCAGTGAGCGTATGGTCCTTGCCAATGTAGCTACCGAAAATGGACATGCCGCCCATGCCTACCGACACGGTGAAGAACGCCTGGCCCATGGCCGCGTATACCGCGTCGCCAAACGTTGCCAGCTGCTGGGCAAGCGTATCGCCGGCGAGCATCTTGCCGAAATCGGGCATGAGGTAAAACCGCAGGCCATCAGCAGCGCCCGGCAGCGTGACCGCGCGCACGCATAAGGCTAGCAGCACCACGAACAGCGCCATCATCATGACCTTCGTCACGCGCTCGACGCCCTTCTGCACACCCGCGCGGGTAACGCCCACGCCCACGCCCACGATGATGAGCATGTACACCGTCAACTGCACCGGGTCGGCCAAAAGGCCGTTGAACACGTCGGCCACCTGGGAGCTTTCAAGCCCCACGAATTCGCCCGTGGCGCTTTTCACCACGAACGCTAGCATCCAGCCGCCCACCGTGGTGTAGAACATCATGAGCAGGTAGTTGCCCGCAAGCGCAAACCACTTGAACGCATGCCATTTCGTGCCCGCGGGTTCCAGCTCGTTGTAGCTGCGCGCGATGGAGCGCTGGCTGGCGCGCCCGGCGGCGAACTCCATGATGAGCGCCGGCAAGGCGAAAATGGCCAAAAACACCAGGTACATCAGCACGAACGCCGCGCCGCCGTACTCGCCGGTGATGTAGGGGAAGCGCCACACGTTGCCCAAACCGATGGCGCAACCGGCGCTTACCAGAATGAAGCCCAGGCGGCTTCCGAATTTTTCGCGTTCCATTCGCCCTCCAAACCGCGCGATGAACGGTATGCACAAAAAGCGCCCGGCGTTCTTGCGAAACGCCGGGCGCGCACAATCAACCCTTGCAGTGTAGCGGAAACGCACGAAAGCTGCTAGCGACGTGACGGGGAGAAAACCGTTGCCGCCGCCGACAGGGCGGGCGCTTCGGCCGCGCGCCGCGACAAATTTCGCACTGCGCCGGCAGCAGCGGACATCGCAGCGAAGACGTACCTTCGCCGCGATGTTCCGAATCTACCGAGCCCCCTATTCGGAGCGAAGCGCCTCCACCGGGTCCTTGCGGCTTGCCGCGCTTGAGGGAATCAGACCCGCCAAGAACGTCAGGAACATGCTGATGGCAACAAGCACGATGGCCGCCTGCCACGGCAAGATAGCCACGTTCTCTACGTTGAACAGAGAATACACGATGGCGTTCGCCGGAATGCATCCCAACGCGGTCAGGCCGATGCCAATGACGCCCGCCGTAAAGCCCACAATAATGGTTTCGGCGTTGAATACGCGGCTGATGTCGCCCTTGCTGGCGCCGATGGAGCGTAGAATGCCGATTTCTTTTTTGCGCTCAAGCACGCTGATGTACGTGATGACGCCGATCATGATGGAGCTGACCACCAGCGAGATGGCCACGAACGCCACCAGCACGTAGCTGATCATGTTCACGATAGTGGTGACCGAGCTCATAAGCGCGCCGACGATATCGGTATAGCTGACCACCTTTGCGTCATCGCCGTCGACCTTCATGCGATCGTTGTAGCCGTCAAGAATGTCGATGACGCTTTGCTTGCTATCGAAGTCCTTCGGATAGATATCGATGCTGGCAGGCTTCGCGTAATCGGCCCAGCCGAACTTCTTCATGTTGTTGTCGTAGCTGCTGGTTTCCGTGGACATAAGGCTGGCCATGAGCTCAGCCAGGTCGTTTTCGTCCATGTTCATTTGGAACGCATCGGCAAACGCCGATTCGTCGATGCCCATGGCGTTGGACATGTTCGCGGAAAGCGTGGACATGTAGCCGCTCATGGCGCTGGAGACTTGCTGCTGGATTGCTCCACTGAACTGGGTCATCACCTGGGTCATGGCCGTTTGCATGTACTGGGTGACCGCGTTTGCCAGCTGCGTTTGCAGCTGCTGCGAGATGGCCTGCGTCAGCGCCGGCAGCAATTGTTGCTGCAGCTGCTGGCCGATTTGCGTCTGCAGCTGCAGCTTAATCTGGTCGGTCATGCCGCTGAAATCGATAGAACCGGCAATGGCGGCTTGCATAGCCGCTTGCGTGGTGGGGTCGGCAAGGTAGGCGGCAATGGCGGCGTTTTGATCCGTCGCGTACTCAGGATGCTCGGGCAGCTGGCCGGTAAGCCATGCGGGATACCCCTGCACCACCGCCATGACGCCCTGAGTAAGCGTATCGGTTTTGATGGTAGGCTGCGCGCCGTCGAGGTTAATGTCCAACCCGCTAAAGTCTAGATTCATGCTGCTCAGGTCAATGGCAGACGGGTCAATGCTGATGGACGACGCATCGAACGCAGGCATGTTCGACAGGTCAAGATTCATGTCAGAGAGGTCCAAACTACTGGACAGATCAGCCCCCTCCAGGCCCGACGTCAACGCGCTTTCATCAAATGTGAACGCGCTTTGCAACTTCTCGCCGTCGATGGTAAACAAGCTGGACATATCAAGCTGGTTGCCGTCTTTCGCCTCGTCCTCTTCTTCAGCGAACGACTTGCCCGTAATGACGTTCTTCGACGGATTCGCGATTTGATCCTTCACGATTTGCGTGTCGTTTGCCTGGTCGATGAGGTGGTTCACCAGGCTTGTCGGGTAATACAGGCCCACCTTCAGCGACGTGATCCGCGCGTCTTCCTTCGGCTTGACCACGCCGGCAATCTTCAAGGTGTCGCCGCCGTCAACAAGGCCCTTCATGTAGTCGGAATCGCCCGACTTGTCCTTCCACACGCCGTACTCGTCATCGTACTGGTAGAAGCCCGTGGCGTTGACCAGCTTGAACTCCACGTTCATGAGGTCGTCGTACGTAAACGACAGCGTATCGGAGGGCGCATCCACCTCTTCCTCGTTTGCGAAGGCGCGCACCATATCGTCAAGCTCGGTATGGTCGCGCAGGCCCATAGAATACAGCATGAAGTCGCTCACGTTGCCATTCGGCGTGAGCACCAGCACGATATCGTTGTAACTTTCAGGCCAATGACCGGCTACAACGTCGTACTGGCTTTCAACCATGTTCATGTTGTTCGGCAGCTCGTAGAAAATGTTCGTGCTCATCATCGACGACATGATGCCGTTTGACGCCATGCTGGCACCCAAGCCGATGCTGCCGAACGACTTGTCGGGATTGACCTGGCGCACGCCATCGGACGTGTCAGGACCGAAAATCTGCGGCGTGACGTTGTATCCGTATTCGATGGAGCTGACATACTGGTCGATACCGGATTCGCCCGAGTCAAAGTATTCCTTCAGCGATGCTAGGTCATTGCTGCCAATGCTGTCGAATGTGTTCGCAATCATCTTCGACTCGTGTACGGGCTTGCTGGAATCACCGCCGTCGAACGACTGGCTGCCCGAGGACGCATCCGTCGAATCGCCCGACCCGTCGGCGCCAAGCCCCATCATGCTGGTCATGTCGAAGCCCTGGTCCTGGATTTGCAGCGGGTATTCGGAAAGCGTGTTCTCTTCGACATTGGCGATGTAGTTGTTCACGCCGTTGGCCAGCGACAAGATGGCGGCAATGCCGATGATGCCGATGCTGCCGGCAAAGGCCGTCATAAGCGTGCGGCCCTTCTTCGTCAGCAGGTTCTTGAACGACAGCGACAGAGCCGTCAAAAACGACATGCTGGTGCGGCGCGCTTGTTTGGCCTCGCGGCGCGGCTCGTTTTCGGCGGCAGGGTCGAATGGGCGCGTGTCGTTGCGGATGACGCCGTCTGCCAACGTGACGATGCGCGTGGCATACTGTTCGGCCAGTTCAGGGTTGTGCGTGACCATGATGACCAGGCGGTCGTTGGCAATTTCGGTCAGCAGATCCATAATCTGCACGCTGGTTTTGGAGTCCAGCGCGCCGGTAGGTTCGTCGGCCAGCAGGATTTCCGGGTCGTTGATAAGCGCGCGGGCAATGGCCACGCGCTGCATCTGACCACCGGAAAGCTGGCTAGGCTTCTTGTTGATGTGATCGCCCAAGCCCACGCGGCCCAACGCTTCGACGGCACGCTGATGGCGCTCGCCGCGCGAAACGTCAGACAGCGTCAACGCCAGCTCAACGTTCTCCAAAATAGTTTGGTGCGGAATAAGGTTATATGCCTGGAACACGAAGCCGATGCGGTTATTACGGTACGTATCCCAGTCACGGTCCTTGTACTCGCGCGTGGACACGCCGTCGACAAGCAAGTTACCGCTGTCGTAATGGTCAAGGCCGCCGATGATGTTGAGCATGGTGGTCTTGCCCGAGCCCGACGGGCCAAGCACGGCCACGAACTCGTTGTCGCGGAACGCCACCGACACGTGGTCGAGCGCCGTTTGCGTGAAGTCCGCCACCGTATAGGACTTGCACACGTCTATCAGTTGCAGCATGAAGCGCCTTTCGAAGTTGAGCTTCCCTTAGCCGGCGCGCGCTGCAAGGCGCATCGCGCAAGGCCGTTTTTAGGCTGATAATCTTCCTGATTATCCCCCCAGCGTCCAGCTTCCAGTCCCCACCTTCGCCAAATGCGTGGAATCTGTAACCTTCAGGTATCCGAACAACCACCGCCCCGTCACGCGCTGGCGCGGCGGGAGCGGTTGGCGTAGTATCATCTGCGAACGACAATCCCGAACGTGAGGAGCGTGTATGGAACGCGAGTCGGCGTGGAAACGCTACGACGAAGACCAGCTTGCCGAGCTTGAGCAGCTTGGTGCAAGCTACATCGATTTCATTTCCGAGAACAAAACCGAGCGCGAGTTTGCCGCTGCGGCCATCCGCAGCGCCGAGGCCGCGGGCTACGAAAGCCTGGACGATGCCATCGCTGCAGGTCGCAAGCTTGTTCCAGGCGACAAGGTGTGGGCAACCATGCTCGGCAAGGCCGTCATTTTGGTACAGCTGGGCGCCCGCCCGCTCACCGAGGGCATGAACATCCTGGGCGCGCACATCGACAGCCCGCGCCTGGACGTGAAGCAGAACCCGCTGTACGAGTCCAACGATTTCGCCTTCCTGGACACGCATTATTACGGCGGCATCAAGCACTATCAGTGGGTCACCATCCCGCTGGCGCTGCACGGCGTGGTGGCGAAGAAGGACGGCAGCGTTGTGGACGTGAAGATCGGCGAAGACCCGGAAGACCCCGTGTTCTGCGTGTCCGACCTGCTCATTCACCTGGCGAATCAGCAGATGGGCAAGAAGGCCAACGAGGTTGTGGAAGGCGAAGCGCTCGACATCCTGGTAGGCAACCGCCCGCTGGTAGTGCGCAACGACGAAGGCGAGCCCGAGGAGCAGAAGGAGCCGGTGAAGGCGTTCGCGCTCAAGCTGCTCAACGAGAAGTACGGCATCGAGGAAGAGGACTTCCTGTCCGCCGAGCTTGAAGTGGTACCCGCCGGACGCGCCCGTGACCTGGGCTTCGACCGCTCCATGGTGCTTGGTTACGGCCAGGACGACAGCGTGTGCGCCTACACGTCGCTGGTGGCACAGCTGGCCGTTGCCGGCGACGAGCTTAACCGCACGGGCGTGTGCGTGCTAGTGGACAAGGAAGAGATCGGCAGCGTGGGCGCCACCGGCATGGCGTCGCAGTTCTTCGAGAACACCATCGCCGAGATCATGGAGCTTGCCGGCGAGGGCGGCATGCTGCCGCTGCGCCGCGCGCTGGCCGCTTCCGCCATGCTGTCCTCCGACGTGTCCGCCGGCCTTGACCCGGCCTACGCCAGCGTATTCGAGCCGAAGAACAGCGCTTACCTAGGCCGCGGCCTGGTGTTCAACAAGTACACCGGCGCGCGCGGCAAGTCGGGCAGCAACGACGCCCGCGCCGAGTACATGGCCCGCATTCGCAAGATCATGGACGACGCCGGCGTGCAGTTCCAAACCTGCGAGCTGGGCAAAGTCGACGCTGGCGGCGGCGGAACCATCGCGTACATCCCCGCGAAGTACGGCATGGACGTCATCGATTCAGGCGTGGCCGTGCTTTCCATGCACAGCCCCTGGGAAGCCACCAGCAAGGCCGACATCTACGAAGCCGAACGCGGCTACGAAGCCTTCCTGCGCGCCTAACCTGCGCAAACACCGGCAGCAAAAAGCCCCTGCAATTGCGGGGGCTTTATTCGTTTACGCATCTCCTTGGAACAAATCCCAAGCCCGTCAACGTCAGCGAGGAGCCCGAGGGTGCCCGGAATTGCCCCGCCGCAGCACCAAGCGTACTTCGGTACGCGCAGCGTGCTGTACAACGGGCAAGGCCGGGTGCCATCGGGCTCCACAGCGTCGAGCAAATTCGTCGGCCGGCAGGCCGACGAAACAGTTAGAACTCCAGGCCCTCCAGGCGCTTGAACACTTCGTCCTTGCGCGTGAGGAAATCCCACGGGTCGAAAATCTCGTCGAGCGTTTCCTTCGACAGCTTTGCCTCGGGGTCGGCCTCCAGGCGCTCACGATATGTCGGACCGTCCACGGCGTTCTGGATATCCTCCCACACCGCCATGGCGTTGCGCTGCACGATAACGTAGGCATCCTCGCGCGTGATGCCCGTGTTCACCAGGGCCAGCAGCACTTTGCTGGAGAAGATGAGGCCCTTCGTGCGCCACACGTTGTGCTCCATCTTCGCCGGATACGTTTGCAGCCCGTCCAGCATCCACTGCATCTTGCCAAACATGTAGTCGAGCGCGATGAAGCTGTCGGCTAGCGCCACGCGCTCCGTGCCGGAATGGCTGATGTCGCGCTCGAACCACAGCGCCACGTTGTCAAGCGCCACCTGGGCATTCGCCTTCACGCAACGCGCAAGGCCGCACACGCGCTCGGCCGTGATGGGGTTGCGCTTGTGCGGCATGGCCGACGAGCCCTTCTGGCCCTTCTTGAACGGCTCTTCCGCCTCGATGACGTCGGTCTGCTGCAGCAGGCGCACCTGCATGGCAATAGATTCCAGCGTGGCCGCGGCGCAAGCAAGCGCGCACATGACCTGGGCGTGGCGGTCGCGCGCCAGCACCTGAGTGGACAGCGGATCGGGCGTGAGGCCCAGCTTCTCGCACACGTACTGCTCAACGAAGGGGTCGATGCTGGAGTACGTGCCCACCGCGCCGGAGATGGCGCCGGTTGCGGCAACTTCGCGGGCCTGCTCCAGGCGCGTTTGCGCGCGCTTGAGCGCCCATGCCCAGCTGCCGAACTTCATGCCGAACGTCATGGGCTCGGCGTGGATGCCGTGCGTGCGGCCCACGCACAGCGCGTTCTGGAACTCGAACGCGCGGCGCTTGCACGTTTCGCCCAGTTGCTTCACATCGTCCAGGATAATGTCGATTGCCTGCGTGATCTGGTACGATAGTGCAGTGTCGCCCAGGTCGGACGACGTCATGCCGTAGTGTACCCAGCGGCTGGGCTTTTCCTTGCCCTCGGGAACGTCGGCGTCGATGTACTCGGCCATGCACGTGGTGAAGGCGATGACGTCGTGGTTCGTCACCTGCTCGATCTCGTCGATGCGCTCAACCGTGAAGTCGGCGTGGTCGCGAATCCACTGCGCCTCCTCCTTCGTGATGCCGGCCTGACCCAGCTCGGCCTGCGCTTCGCACGCCAGCACCTCGATTTCCTTCCAGATGGAGAACTTGTTCTGAAGCTCCCAGATGGCGCCCATGGCCGGGCGCGTGTAGCGGTTGATCACAACGACCCCTTTCGCGCTTGCTAGTGGATGGGGTCATGATACCGCAGGCGCCTTGCGTCGCGGAGCGCCCGGGCGTTTCTGCAGATGGTTTACGCACAGGGTGGCGTTTGAGCAACGCGCCAGCAGCCGTTTTTCGTGCGTATTCCCATTCGCGGATTCGGTATGCACCTTCGCCGATTTATGCGCGGGTATGCTAGTATGCCCCTAGCTGCTCACTAGGTTTATTGGGGGACACATGACGCAGAATTGCGACGAGAATAATCAGCTGCCGAACGCCTGCGCTGCCTGCGAGGCGGATTGCGCCGCGCGTCAAGCGGCAAACGACCAGGTCAGCATCGTGGAAAAGGGCCGCATGGAAGGCCCCGACGCCGAAAGCACCACGCATGGCACCGTGCGCGCCGTATGCGTTTCCAAACGCAAGGGCACGCGCAAAACCGTGGTCGACGGCCCGGTTACCATCGAGGCGCACCACGGCGTGGCCGAGGACGCGCACGCCGGCGAATGGCACCGCCAGGTTTCGCTGCTTGCTTGGGAATCCATTGCGAAGGCCCAGGCCCGCGGCCTGGACGTGAAGGAAGGCGACTTCGCCGAGAACATCACCACCGAAGGCATCAACCTTATGGCGCTGCCGCTGGGCACGCAAATCAAAATCGGCGACGACGTGCTGCTGGAGCTGTCCCAGCAGGGCAAGGTGTGCCACCAAAAGTGCGCCATCTACTACCTGGCCGGCGACTGCATCTTTCCGCGCGAGGGCATCTTCTTCGTGGCGCTGACAACGGGTCAGGTGAAGGCCGGTGACAGCATCGATGTGGTGAAACTGGGCGACGGCACGTGCGAGTACACGCCGCAAGAAGCGCTTGACGAGCTGGCGAATACGCCGCGCTAAGCGCAAGCCAAGCCCCAAGTTACGTACCTTAAAAAGAAGGGAGTCAAGCGGCCCCCTTCTTTTTTTGCTTCGCTAGTCCGAGTTGCCGGGTATCGCGGACGCCGGAGCGCATGCCACCGCCAAGAAAGCCGCGTTTCCCGAGCCTACCTTTGGCAGCATCCGCCCCAATTCCCCATCGCTTTGTTGTCTACAGTGTCTTGAACACGGCGCGCACTTCATCGATGGCTTCGTTGTCGGCCACCACGATGGCCTTGTCGCCAGGGAACAGCACCGTGTCCTCGTTCGTCACCTCGACGTTATCGTGTGAGGCCACGGCTGCAATCAGGCTGTCGGGCGGCATGGGGATAGCCGACGCCAGCACACCGGCGTCGTTGGAGTGATGGCGCATGCGCGGCACCACCACCTCCGTTAGCATCACGTTGCCGTGCGTCAGCGACGAAGCAACCGACACGCTGCCCAGAAGCGTTTCCTCTTCGATCAGGTTCGCGATCAGCGTGGTCGACGACACGCATTCGATGCCCACCTCATGGAAGATGCGCAGGTTCTTCGGGCTATTCACACGCGCGATGCAACGCGGCACATTGAACACGCGCTGCGCAATCTCGCACGACACCAGGTTGTCGTCGTCCTGGCCCGTTGTGGCCACGAACACGTCCGCGCGACGAATGCCCGCGTCTTCCTGGAACTTCGAATCGCACCCGTCGCCGTGAATGACCAGGTAGCGACCCTGCAGCACCACCGACAAGCGATCAGCCGTGTCCAGGTCCTCCTCGATGATGGTCACGTCATTGCCGCTTTGCAGCAGCACGTTCGCCAGATATTCGCCAATTTTGCCGCCGCCGGCAATCACCACGTACATTACGCGCCCCTAATCCTGAATGTATTTCGAGAACGACTCGATCAGCTCGTGCCGCACGCACGCCAGCACCGAATCGCCGTTGTAAAGAATAGATTCCCTGGTGGGAATGGAACTTGCGCTGCCATCGCCGCGCTCGAACGCCACGATGCGAATGTCGTGATCGCGCTCAAGCTCGGACACGCGAATGGTGCTCTTCTCCATCCAGCTGAGATTCAGCGAAAAGCGCAGCACCTCGAATTCGCCGAACGTATCCAGGTGCGCCCCATGGCCCGAAACCACCTTGCTGAACACGTCTTCCGCCACCAGAGACGTGCCACACACATAGTCGATGCCCAGCTGCATGTACGCACGTTCGTGGTCGGGGTTGTACAAACGCGCAATAACGTGTGGAACGTCGAACAGGCGGCTTGCCACCTCGCAGCACATGAGGTTCGTATTGTCCAGCTGCGTCACCGCCGCGAGAACGGTGCAGTCTTCGATGCCCGCCTTCTCCAGCGTTTCCTCGTCGAAGCCCACGCCTTGAATGGTCGAGCCGTTGAAGTTGCGCCCCAGGTTGGCGAACGCGTCCACGTTGCGGTCGATCACGCACACGTTGCTGCCGTTATCGGACAGCATGTTAGCAAGCTGCGATCCCACGCGGCCGCATCCCACCACAATAACGTTGCTCATGCATCATCCTTCCTTACGTCCACGCAACAGAATAGCGCAAAAGGCAAGGCGCGCCTAACAGCAAGAAAGACGGCCCGCAAGCCGCCTTTCGCTAAATCAGTTCCATTTGCGCGAGCGTTTTCGCGTACCAGTCCTCATATGTTGGCGGACAGTACTTGTTCGCATTGGCCAGGGAAATGGTGTACCCGTAGCCCTTCGCCAAGCCCTGCACGTGTGCGTTGATGGACTCGCTCCAGCTGCCCCACGACGTGTTGCCCATCCAACCCCACGCGTTGTGGCTGCGGAAGCAGTTCAGGCCCTTCGTGGATTCCGTGTTGGAAATGGCCGGCGAAAAACGCGGGTCAACGCCGTTTTCCCAGGCGGCTTCCGCGAACGTTGCGCCATAGCCGGCAAGCGGGCTGCCTGCCAGGTAATTGTCGATGCGCTGGCTCCATTCGCTGACGAAATCGACTTTGCTAACGTTCCAGTCAACCTCGGAAAGCCCTGTCAGGCCCGCGCCCGGATCGCGCGAAAGCTGCGCTGCGCGATTCGCCAGGGCAGCATCGGTGTGCGCCTGATCATCGATGCGCACGGCCTCCTCGGCAGCGCGGCGGGCAGCTTCTTCCTCGGCTTCAATGGCTGCAACGCCCTTGGAGATGTTGCGCGTGCTGGCCGTGGCCAGGCGCGACGTTGCCGTAGCAGATGCGTCGTTAGCCTTGTCGGAAAGCGATTCGGCCGAGCCGGAAGCGCCGGCTTGCGTGCTGGTTTCGCTGATGCCGAACGTTTGCATGTCATGGGAAACGCCGTTTGCGGCGGTGGCGAACCCCACGCCAAGGCAACCGGCAAGCACGCACGAAGCGCAAGCAAGGCCGGCGACTTTCAGCGCCAACCCTGTTTTCGGATGTGCATTTCGTTTTTTCAAACAATACCTTTCGATCACAGCGCACGACCCCAGACCGCCGAAGCGGCGACAGCGTGTTACGTTGTGAAATGGATTGCTGTCATGAAGGGCGTTATGCTGTTTTTAGCAGGTATATTTTACCGAAGCCCCTCGTCAGAGCCAAATTATGTGGAGATGCCCTCCACTATTTGTTCGATTGACAAATGGCGCTTCAGCATTTTCCCAGGTGAGTGCTTGAGATTTGCAGCCAGCGAAATCGGCTCAGAAATCCACGGCTCCGGCGAACGGACGTTACAAAAACTGCAGCGGTGGGCGCAATTTCGTGCGAAAACCGCTTACCGGAATAACGTGAACGGCAGGAACACCTGGTACTCGCGACCAAGCGGCGTCACCAGCGTCACCGTGCGCAACGTACCCGGCTCGGCATACAGCAGCAGCCCCAACACGCAGAACATCACCACCAGCAGCGTCGCGACAAGCACGGGTGTGACCGAACGCGCATGCAGCCCAAACGCCAGCAGCGCCACAGCGCCTACCAGCAGCGGCCACAGCCCTTCCGTCATGGCTTCAAGCGAATCCCACGCCACAATCCCCACGCTTATGGGGAGCAACAGCAAGCCCGCCGAAGCAAGCGTGACGCCAAGCAGAAACGCCGCGGCGCTTGCGTTGCCCGGCGCAGGAACCGCCATGCGCACGATCCCCAGGACAATAAAGAACAGCGGCCAGCATTGCCACCAGGCGATTTCGCGAATTGCAGCAGAAGCGGCAATGGACACGCCAACCGTCACCAGCAAGCACCCCGCGCACAGCGCAAAGCAAATGCGCAAAAGCGACGGCCGTGTAAGCGCGGTACCCGTAACGCTTTCCCGATTGTCACCCGCAAGCTGTTCGGCGCCCGCAACGTCCATCGATGCGCCAGGCTCGCCAACCTCAGGAGACAATGCGCCCCCCTGCCGCGCGGCACTTGGCGGCGTCGGCGGCAAGTGCGCCGCGCTCACGTATGGCTGCGCCTGAGCCAAACGCGCGGCCGCCGCGCTGCGACCGCGCGCGCTGCGGCAGTCCACCACGCCGAACGTATCGGAATGCACAAGCTGCGGCTCAACGTCAACGGGCCGCACCCGCTTCGGAGCCTTCGGCAAAACCGCCCACAACGCCAGGTAGAGAAAACCCCCGAATCCCAGCGTCAACACAGAAAACGCCACGAAGAAAATACGTGTGACAACCGGGTCGACATCAAGCCGCTCCGCAATCCCGGCGCACACGCCGCCAACCAGCGCATTGCGCGACCGGTAGAGATGGCGCCTCTCCGTCACCGCTCCTCCTGACCTGCTCCGTTTCGTTTCTCCTGGTCATCGCACGTATTCGCCACGCGCTCAACACGCACCGCCAAAATACGGCGGCGACGCATGGAATGAATCGTGAAGCGGAAACCATCTTTCTCGAACGAGTAGCCCGTCTGCGGCACGGTGTCCAGCATGCTAAGCACCCAGCCGGCAATGGTCTCGTAGTCCTCAGACTCGGCAAGCGGCCAGCCCATTTCCACGGCGTCTTCCACCGGGAAACGCCCATCGACCAGCCATGCGTCGGGGCCTTCCTGCTTGATGACGGGACGCTCGCGATCCGTTTCGTCCACGATTTCGCCCACGATTTCCTCAACGATGTCCTCAACGGTAATTAAACCATCAGTGCCACCGTATTCGTCAACAACGATGGCCATCTGTTGCCGTTTCGTTTGCATCTCGGTCAGCAGGGGGAACACGTCTTTCGATTCCGGAATGAACAGCGGCTCAAACGCGTAGTCAACCGCCAAATCGTCGCCTTTGCCGTCCAGTACCGGCGGCACCAAATCCTTGTAATGGACGATGCCCACGATGCGGTCGATGTCTTCGTGAAACACCGGAAGGCGGGAATAGCCCGTGCCCATCATGCGATCAACCGCCTGCCGCACGGTTTCGGTGTCCTCGACCAAGATCATATCGACGCGCGGCGTCATAATCTCGCCCGCGTCCATGTCGCCAAGATCCAAAATCTCGTGAATCATGCGCTTTTCGTCGTCGAGCAGCTCATCGCTGTCCGCAACGAAATCCTTGATTTCCTCTTCCGCCGAGGGCGTCTGGCGCTTTTGCGCGCCCAAAAAACCGAACAAGCCTTTCAAACCTTGCTTGCTACTGTCGCCGTCTTCGATTTTGCCGCTCATGGGTTAAACCGCTTCCCTTTTCGTCCTTTTCCTTAAAGAGACAGACTACATGACATACAAAACTACCGCCAGGAATTGCAACACGCTTCCCGCCACAACCCACAAATGGAAAATGGAGTGCATGTACGGAACCTTTTTCAACACGTAGAAGATGCACCCGATTGAATAGCACACGCCGCCGATGACCAGCAGCCACAAACCTGCCGCAGGGATTGCGGAAACAAGCGCCGGCAAATACCACACGATAGCCCAGCCCAAGGCCAGGTACAGCACCGCCGAAATCCAACGTGGGCGAAACACCCAGAACGCCTCGCACGCCACGCCGGCAATGGCAAGCGCCCACACGAACGCGCACAGCCACACGCCGCCCGCATCCGCAAGCGTGATCAGGCAAAACGGCGTATATGAACCGGCAATGAACAAATAGATGCAACTATGGTCGAGCACCTTGAACACGCGCTTGGCCTTGTCGACCGCAATGGCGTGATACAGCGTGGACATGGTGTACTCAAGCAGCATGGTCAGCGAATACACCAGCGCGGCGAACAGCAGGATTCCACCGCCATGGCTGACCGCCTTCACCACCAAAATAGGAATGGCGGCAATGGCCAGCAGCGCGCCGATGCCGTGCGACACGGAATTGGCGATTTCCTCACCCAGCGTGTATTCGCGCACGTTGTGCTTCTTGTTGTGCTCGTTGGCCGATGTTGCCGTCGGCTCGTTGCGGCGCGCCTTCGCTTCGCGCAAATCGCGCGGCTTAAGCTGCGACGGCGTCCATGCGTGAGCAGGCGCGGGCGAGCCCTCCCCGCAGGTGGGCGCCGGCGATGCGTTGAGTGTTGTTTCAGTATCCATACGCCCTTTATACCATACGCCAGCCGCGCCCGATAATTCCGTTGCGCACCCGTAGCAATGCGGCTGCGCAACGGAAGCGCGCCCGCTTGCGCGCAGGGTTATACTAGCTAGCGAGATAAAGGCGCCACAAGCGCCCCGATACGCACGCAAGGAGCAAACATGCAATACGACGAGCTGAAAGAGCATATCAAGCAGGCCATGAAGGCGCACGACAAGGTGCGCCTGTCCATCCTTCGCCAAGTACACGGTGAGATCAAGAACATCGAGGTCAACGAGCGCCGCGAAATCACCGAACAAGACGTCAACGACATGACGAAGCGCGTTATCAAGCAAACGAAAGAAACGCTGGAGGGTTCCATCAAAGCCGGCAACAACCAGGAGCGCACCGACACGCTGGCCGCGCAGGTCCAGATGCTTGAAGAGCTGCTGCCCCAGCAGCTGTCCGGCGAGCAGCTGTCCGCGCTCATCGACACCGTGCTGGCAGAAACCGGCGCTACCACGAAGAAGGAGATGGGCCGCGTGATGGGCGAGCTCACGAAGCGCACCGGCGGCAACTTCGATAAGGCCGCAGCGGCAAAGGAGCTGAGCGGCAAGCTTTCGTAAGCACGGAGCCCGCCCGCCGCGTCAAACGCAGCGTTGTGGGCGGTTTGGTCGTGTTTTGCGGCCACATCAGCCGCCACCCCTTCGGTTGTGGGCGGTTTCAGGCCGTCGAGGCGCGCGCCGCCTCGCAAAAGACCAGGTTCGCAAGGCGGCACGCCGCACGCGCGCCGGCCAAACCACCCACAACCGGCGTGCGCACAACAAAGGCCCGGCATATGCCGGGCCTTTTGCGTCCCTCCGATTACTCGAAGTGATCGGCAGCTTTTTCCAGCTGCTCGATGATGTTGATGCTTTGCGGGCACATGGATTCGCACGCACCGCACTGGATGCAGTCGTTCGTGCGGCCCGGAGCCGCCTGCCAGCTGTACTGCTGCTTGGCGAACTCGGTGTTCTCCGTTTGGATTTCCAAGTTCAACAGGTTCATGATCTCGGGGATGGCAACCTGCTGCGGGCAGTCCTTCACGCAGTAGCGACAATTCGTGCACGGCACCGTAGACATAGCGGCCAGCACATCGCGCGCCGCGTCAAGCGCCGCCTGTTCTTCGGCCGAAAACGCGCCACCGTGCTCACGCCATTCCGCTACGTTCTGTTTCACCTGCTCAAGCGTCGACATGCCCGAAAGCACCGTCATGATATTGGGCTGGTTGAAGCAGAAGCGGTACGCCCACGACACCTGGCTGAGGTCGGGGCGAGCGGCCAAAAGCGGCGCGGCCACGGCTTCGGGCAGGTCGGCCAAACGACCGCCGCGTGCCGGTTCCATCGCCACAACAGGCTTGTCGTACTTGCGCGCAATCTCCATGTTGCGGCGCGCCTGGACAACAGGACTTTCCCAATCCAGGTAGTTCACCTGCAGTTGGATGAAGTCCACCTCCGGATGCGCCTGCAGCAATTCCTCAAGCGTATCGGCGCCATCGTGCATGCTGAAGCCCATGTGGCGAATTTTGCCAGCCGCCTTCATCTCCTGTGCCCATTCCCACAAACCGAAGTCGTCGAACTTCTTCGTACGCTCGCCGCCTACGTTGTGCAACAGGTAGTAGTCCACATAGTCGGTGCCCAAGCGCTCAAGCGACGTGTCCAGGCACGCCTTCGCTGTTTCGGCGTCGGGAAGCGCCCAGGCCAGGCACTTCGTGGCGATGGTGAAGCTTTCGCGCGGATAGCGCTCCACCAGCGCCTCGCGCAGCGCAACCTCGGACTGGCCGTTGTGGTACACGAATGCGGTATCGAAATACGTACCACCCGCCTGCATAAACGCGTCCACCATCTGTTTGACCTACTCAACGTCAATAGCGGTGACGTCTTTGGGGTCGGTCAGCGGCAAGCGCATGCAGCCAAAGCCCAGCTTCGGCACCGTAGCGTATTCTTCTTTCATGAAATGCTCCTCTCGTTGCATTTCATGATAGCCATTGGAGTCAGCTTCAAGTCAAGGCGTAGGAAATCGAAAGCGGCCGAGAGTCACACCCGGCCGCTTTCGACTTTCGCTTGTTATTCCTCGGGTTCAAGGGCGCCGGCAAGCACCTGCATGCGCGTTTCAACTTCCTCGATGATGCGACTGCAATCCTTCAGCTCGCTGCTTGCATCGATGCCGCGCACTTCGCTGACGGCCTTGTACTTCAGGTCGTGCTCAAGGCTGGCCCAAAAATCCATGGCCAGCGTACGCAGCTGAATCTCAACAGGAATGGACTCCTTCTTGTCCATGAAGAACACAGGTATGCGCACGATAACGTGCAAGCTGCGATATCCGTTAGGCTTCGGGGCGGCAATATAGTCCTTCACCTTCACGATTTCCAGGTCGTCTTGCCTGTTGAGCAGCTCAAACAGGCTGTACACATCCTGAATGTACGGGCAGATAACGCGAATGCCCGCAATGTCTAGGATGTAGCGCTCCATGTTCTCAAGCGTGGGCTCGTAGCCGTAGCGTCCGATTTTCTCGTAAATGCTGGCCGGGCTTTTCAGGCGGCTTTCGATATGGTGAATGGGGTTGCGGTGCTTCTTCAGGTTCAAGTCCTGGTCAAGAATCTCCAAACGCACCTTCATCTCGCGCATGGCGGCCTTGTATTTCTGCATGATGGACATGGTTTCGACGCTGGCCTTGTGCAGCGTTTCCATGCTTTCCTGATTCACGTGCAGATCGCTGTTGACGTTGAATGCGTTCAGATCGGGCACGTTCGGAATAGGCAGCTGTTTTTTCGCGCTATCGTCGATAGTGCGCCCCGCTAAATTGCCGGCGTTTGCGGCTTCACCGGTTGTTGTCATGATCGATGGCTCCTTCATGGTGGCGTTTTGGACCCTCCGCGCCAAAACGCGCGCCGCGTTCCCTCCAAGAATGCGGCGCGAATTGTGTCGAAACCATCATACCCCACTGCAGGCGGGTTCGAGCTTTCTCCGGCGTTTAGAACCAAGCCGTTACCCTTCCCCATTTCCCCAAAAACCGAGGAATAGGGCGAATGCAGCCACAAAATGACCCGGGTGTGTAGCCGTTACCTGCGCTCCTGTTCCTTCGCAAGCTTCCACAGCTCGTTTTGCCGCTTCGTGCTTACGTCTTCAAGGCGAACGCCCTGCTCAAACGCCATCTGCTCCATGGCAGCCCAGCGCCCGCGGAACTTGCGGCAGCTTGCCCGCAACGCGTTCTCGGCGTTTACGCCCATGCGACGAGCAACGTTAACCATGCTGAACAGCACGTCGCCAAGCTCTTCCTCAACGCGCGCCATTGCCTCGGGGTCGCCCTCCACCTTGCCGTTCGCCGCTTTCGGCGCCTGGCCATAGGCCTCGTTCAGCTCGTCGATTTCGCTTTCGACCTGGTCCCACACATCGGCGATCGTATCCCACTCGAACCCGGCGGCGGCCGCCTTGCGCGAAATCTTCTGCGCCTGCATCAGCGCCGGGAAACTCACCGGCACCCCGTCAAGCAGCCCTGCCGGCTTCTCCAGCTCGCCATGATCGCCAGCATCTGCGGAGCCCGCCTGCGCAGCGTTCTCGTCCGCCGCCTTCTTTTCCGCCAGCTTCACCTGGTCCCACAGGCTCAGCACTTCGGCCGCATCCGCTACCTCGCTAGTACCGAACACGTGCGGATGACGGCGCACCATCTTCGCGTTCACATCCGCCGCAACGTCATCAATGTCGAATTCCCCCTGATCAGAGGCAATCTGACTTTGCAACACCACCTGCAGCAGCACATCGCCAAGCTCTTCGCGAAGGTGCGCCGCATCGCCCGATTCAATTGCATCAACCGCTTCGTAGGCCTCTTCGATCATATTGTGCGCTATGGACTGATGCGTTTGCTCGCGATCCCACGGGCACCCGTCCGGCGCGCGCAACGCCGAAATCGTGGCGACGAACCGGTCGAAGTCCTCATGCCGCACGGGATGCGCCGCGCGCTCGAGCGCTTCCGAATGCTGCTGCTCCTGCTCCATGTGCCGCTCCTCTCAACACTAATGTTGTTTCCGCAAGTATACCCTTGCCCCGCGCGCATGCTTCCCGCACGAGCATCGGGTATCATGAAGCCAACAACCCTTGCGAGAAAGAACGTCATGATCATCAACGTGCCAACCATAGACGACCCGCGCCTTGACGCCTACGCACGCCTGACGGAAGTGCAGCTGCGCAACAAGCTGGAACCCGAAAAAGGCATGTTTATCGCCGAATCGTCCAAGGTCATCGAGCGAGCCGTAGCCGGTGGCATGCAGCCGCTTTCGCTGCTTATGGAAGAGAAGTTCCTTACGGGCATGCAGCCCATTATCGACGAGATTTCCCGGCGCTACCCCGGTCTTGACCTGCCCGCTTTCATTCTGCCGCACGGACAGCTAAAGAAGCTGACAGGCTTTGAGCTTACACGCGGCGCTTTGGGCGCGTTTCGCCGTCCCGTGCCCGCCAGCGTCGAGGACGTCTGTCGCGGGGCGCGCCGCGTTGCCGTGCTTGAGGACATCACGAACCACACGAACGTCGGCGCCATTTTCCGCAGCGCCGCAGCCCTGGGCATTGACGCCGTGCTGGTTACGCAAGCTTGCTACGATCCGCTGTATCGTCGCGCTGTGCGCGTTTCCATGGGCACAGTGTTTCAGGTTCCCTGGGCTCGCATCGGGGCCGACTCGGGGGCAACGGGCACCGGCTCGTGGGCGCACGACGGCATTCCGCTGTTGCACAGCTTGGGGTTCAAAACGGCCGCGCTGGCGCTTTCCGACAACTCCATCTCGCTTGACAACCCGCAGCTGGCAGCCGAGGAAAAACTCGCGCTTGTGCTTGGCACGGAAGGCGACGGCCTTGCGGCACACACCATCGCGAACTGCGATTACACCGTTCGGATCCCCATGGCGCACCAGGTTGACAGCCTCAACGTTGCGGCCGCAAGCGCTGTAGCTTTTTGGGAGCTGCGCGTCAGGTAGCGACGACTCGCACGCTTTGGTATCGCCACGCACACCACCGCCAGAATGGCAGCAAGCGCAAAACACCGTTGCAGTTTCCACCAGGAAGCCCCGCAACCCCGTATCGCGTACGGTGCGTTCACCCCATCAGCGCCCCCCCAACGGCGTCAAGAGTCGCCGCATACGCCACGCACCACGCCTATGCACAGGAAGACGTTAGCGAAGACGATGCCTCCCCCGCCCACCAGCATGCTGCGCTCGCCTTGTTCTCGGTAACGGATTGTCCCCATTTTCCCATTTTCTGCACAATTACCTACTCCCCTGATCTTGTTTCTGCTAACGTTATCGACCGTTATCGCACCCGATTATTCGGGTGCCTTTTATTTGTTCGAGGGAGAGGCGTGAAACCACCAACGCTGCGACGCCAAGCGCCCTACGAGTCCTTGCAGCGCATCGGCATTCCTCAGGCGCTGCTGTATCACCGATACGGCCAGCTGTGAATCGAGTCCTTTCGCGCCATCGGCCGCACGCCCGTCATAAGCGCCCCTACTGACCGCCACACCGTGGAGTGCGGCGGCTCACTATCGAACGACGAGTGCTGCCTTGCGTCGAAGATCTACCTGGGGCACGTCGAGTCGCTTATCGGCTCTTGCGACGGCATCTTCGTTCCGTGCATCGACAACCTCGGGCACTTCAAGTCCTTTTGCACGAAGTTCCAAGCGCTGCCCGACATGGTTGCCAACACGTTTGCCGAACAGTCGCCCATAATCGTATCGTGCCAGGTCAACGAAACAATTGAGCACATTGGCATGCGCGACGCCTTTCTGGATTTAGCCGCACAATTCGCTTGCACCCCGCGCGAGGCGAAGCACGCCTGGAAGCAAGCGCTCCATGCGCAGCAGCAAAAGGAGGCCGCCGATGCAGCGCAGCAGCGCCAACTGTTGCAAAACGCGCCCGGCAACGGCATCACCGTCCTACTTGCAGCCCACCCTTATCTCGCTCACGACCCTTATATGGGCGGCGCCCTTTCCGACATGCTGGCGAACATGGGCGTCACGCTGCTGTACGCCGATCGCTACGACCGCAAACGGGCGCTGCAGTCCAGCTTTCACTTCTCAGATACCCTGCCCTGGATCGTGAACCGAGAAATCGTCGGCTCTATCATGAACCTGCATGACAGCGTTGATGGCATCCTGCTTGTCAGCGCCTTCCCCTGCGGCCCCGATTCCATGACCGACGACGCTATCATCCGCTACATCAAGGGAAAGCCCATGCTCAACCTTACGGTCGATGCTCAAACCGGTACCGCCGGCCTTGAAACGCGCATCGAAAGCTTCATCGACATCCTTCGCTACCAGAAACGAGGTGGGTACGTCCATGCAGCAAACTGACGGCAACGACGCTGCTACTCAAGACCAGCAAGCGGAAAATCGCTCCGCGGGACCCCTTGTTACCGCAGGTCAAAAGCTTACCGAAGGCGCCCGAGGCGCACGCGTGGCCATAAGCGGCCAAAGCGGCCCGTTCAAGCTGCGTCCCGAGCGCAAAGCTACGAAGCGCGACAGGCACGCCCGCACCCGCGTTTCGTTCTTCCGCTACGGTTACTACGACACCGCGTTCAAGTTCTTCGTCGAGCACGTGCTCGACGCCGACTTCGTCAGCTTGCCCCCCCATCAACAAAACGCACCGTTGAACTGGGCAGCAAGCATTCGAGCGACTTTGTTTGCGCGCCGTTCAAGCACATCCTTGGCGACTATATCGAAGACCTTGAGCTTGGAGCAGACGTGCTGGTGCAATTCGCCGGCCCATGCCGCCTTGGTTATTACGGCGAGCTGAAGGATTCCATCCTGCGCGACCTCGGTTACGAATTCGACATGCTGAACTTCGCCACCGTTACCGGCAAGCCGCTTAAGGACTACATCGATGTTTGCAAACGCAAAATCAACCCAAACGTCAGCGTGCCCCACGGCGTGGTCAACATGCTGGCAACTTTCAAGATGGTTGAATATCTCGACGAAGCCAACGACTACTATCTGGCTAACGCCGCGTTCGAAGACAATCCCGGAGATTTCGAACATGCGCGCCAAGCCTATTTCGCCGACATGCGTAACGCCGCATGCGAAAAGGACATCGTTGCAGCCCAGAAAGCGGGTCTCGAGCGTTTTCGCGCCATTCCCTGCCACAAACCCGACAATCCCATTCGCGTCGGGCTGGTCGGCGAATACTTCACCGCCGTCGACGAATCAAGCAATCTGGGCGTCGAAAAGAAGCTTCTGGGTATGGGCGTTGAGCTGCACCACATGCTCAATATGACGAACCGCAATCTGCGCTACAACGAGAAAAACCTGCGAGCAAGCGCCTCGGATTACATCACGTACGACATGGGACCGACGTCAAGCATGACCATTGCCGCCACGCTGAAGTACGCGCAAGCGGGCTTCGACGGCGTCATCCATATGAAATCCTCCGGCTGCACGCCCGAGATCGACTGCATGCCCGTGCTGCAGCACATTAGCCGCGACATGCACATGCCCGTGCCGTATCTCAGCTACGATTCCCAAACAAGCGACACCGGCCTTGACACGCGCCTCGAAGCGTTTTACGACATGCTCGCAATGAAGAAGGAGAAGCAGCGATGACCGCAACACAACCCGAAACCGCAGAGCAGAAGCTTGACGCGTTCCTTGGCATCGACATTGGTTCCATCTCCACAAAAGGCGTCATCATCGACAGCCAGCACCAGATTATCGCACGTTCATATCAATGGACCGAAGGCGACCCCGTCAACGCTTCACGACGTGTTATCGCAGAACTCGGCGGGCAAATCAACCAAAGCAAAGTTGCGGTACGAACAGTGGGAACAACCGGCAGCGCACGCCGCCTCGTTGGCGCCATGTGCGGTGCATCGGTAATCAAGAATGAGATTACCGCCCACGCCGTAGGCACCACATTTCTGCACCCCGACGTTCGTACCATCTTGGAGATCGGCGGTCAGGACAGCAAAATCATCTGCGTAGATGGCGGCATCGCGGTCGATTACGCTATGAACACGCTGTGTGCAGCAGGCACGGGCACCTTCCTTTCCAGCCAAGCCCATCGCCTTGGCGTGGAGGTAGAGCAGTTCGGCGAAATCGCTCTGACCTCGAAGAAGCCCGCAAACATCGCAGCTCGCTGCACGGTATTCGCAGAAAGCGACCTGGTCCACAAAATTCAAGTAGGCTACGCACGCGAAGACATCATCGCCGGCCTGCGCAAATCCGTTGCCGTCAATTACCTCAACAACGTCGGCAAAGGCAAAAACATCATTGCCCCCGTGGTATTCCAAAGCGGCGTATCCAAAAACGTTGGCGTAGTAAAAGCGTTCGAGGACAAGTTGGGTACTCCCGTCATCGTTGACCCCGACGGACACCTCATGGGCGCATTCGGAGCAGCACTCCTTGCAGCTGAAGAGCCGATATCTGCACGCACGCCCGTAGAGGGCGATGCAACATCCGGCGCCATGAAATCCGGCGAACTCGACTTCGACGCTCTCCAAGAGTTCGATTTCGAAACCAGAGAAATCGAATGCAACAAATGTGCAAACCACTGCGAGATCATCTGTGTAAACCGCGACGGAAAACTCATCGACAGCTGGGGAAATTGCTGCGAAAAAGGCGAGCTAAAGCCACGCCACTAGCAAACCATAACTGGGTCAATATCCGATCATTCCCCAATATAAAAGGAAGGAGCTGCAAGCCTGAAACTCGCAGCTCGTTCCCTATTTGAATTGAATCGACAAAGACGCCCCTCTTATGATGCTTATTTCGCAACAAGCACGGGAATCTTAGAACCAGCAAGAACCTTATGGCTGACGCTACCGGTATATTCTTTAAAACCGGAAAGACCGCGATTGCCAACAACGATTAAATCATAGCCGCGCTGCTCGGCAAGCCGCAGCAATTCGCTAGCAGGATTTGTGCCCGTAACCAAAAGCGTATCTGTGCGCTCAACCACATCATCAGCAAGCTCATCAGTGGCAGCAGCAAGAAGGTCTTCGCCATCAGACACCATCATGTCCAAGATGCTCTGAAAAGCAGCCATCTGATCAGCATTCAAAAGTGGAATGGGTACGACATACACCAAATCAAGATGAGCATTCTTGTTCACCTGAGCAATAGAAGCAGCCATTTCAAGCGCATGACGCGAACCATCGGATCCATCATAAGCAACCAACAACTTATCAACAGCCACACTAATCCCCTTCCCTCAGCATATTAAAAAGCTTGCACCCAATAAAATGAGTATACGCCAAGAAAGAGCACCAATCACTTCACAAAGCAATGACGAAACAGCCGGAAATCGGAAGGCCAACCAAGCAAAATTCTTCTACAAATAATGAAATAGCAATAAAGTCCAGAACGCGGAAGGGGACCTGTGAGCATTTAGACGCAGCAAAACGCAAGAAGGGCCCGCGGGGGAGACGATCCCC
>OLPG01000189.1_pt1 | contig 65621 bp, 64 predicted proteins | sample 1672311 | NCBI WGS metagenome assembly OLPG01 (sample SAMEA3136670, study PRJEB25190) | human gut metagenome | biome: human gut; feature: human-associated habitat; material: faeces | place: Austria | collected 2013 | reverse complement strand
TCAAACCGATCCATATCTTCAAATACAATAACATCTGCCTCGACTTGTTCAAAAAGATAAAGTACCTCGTTCAAATATTTATCAAAATAAGATTCGTTTTGCGTTTCGAATATTTCTATTGTATTTCCTTGATAGCTAATTTTACGAAACAAATTTTTATTTTTTTGTACGGTTATTATTTTATGAATGCATATAATAGCACTAATCACAAAAAGTAATGTTGCAATAATAATTGCATATCCACTTGTAAAAACTGATAAAAATTGTTTGATTCGTTCTTCTTGAATTTGTTCAACTATTGTTGGGACTTTATTTGATATACGTAAAAAAGCTCCACTGCACAATAATATAGATAACAATACCGTTAACTTCTTGATATCTTTTTTCCCCGTATCTTTTTTGATCCTAAAATTGGTTTGGGGAATCCGATTCACAGGAATCTGATGTAATAATTGATTTAATATTTTTCCTTCAATCCAAGATTCTTTCTTAGAATCATCTGAATCAGTTTCTTCAGGGCATTCAAAATGCGCTAATGAAATATGTACAAATTTTTTATCAGGATGTTTTTTCTTGTATGTCTCAATAATACTGCTTTTTCCTGCACTGTAAGGACCAGAAAGAGCAACATTTGTAATGTCATCATTTTTTAAAGAAAATTCAATTGCGTCTTCATATACAGAAATATCAGCATTATCAATAGGTGTTAATTTTTGAAAAGTTATATTTTGTCTATCGTCCATTATGAAAATACTTCTCCTTTAGTATGGAATATCATATTCGCTATTACTATCTAAATAATTATATCAAATTTCATCTCATTTGTAAGCTAAAATATTTCATACTTTCATATAAGTCTGTAAAATCTTCACATACAAAAGGCATTCCCACATTAGATGGAAACGCCTTTTGTCATTTTCGATATGCTATTGACAATTATCAATTTTGTATCCCGTAAATTCATAAAACAACTTAGGACTGATATAATAATCATAATGCTTACTGCCTTCTCTTTTAAAGGCAGTTCCGATTGGTAAAATTCCTTGTACCAGTCCCTGTCTGATATATTGCTGATCTTTTCCCATGATTTTTGCTGCAAGAGCAACCGGAATATTATATCCATCAAAAGTTTCGTTTTCACTACTTTTATACATACCAGCCTCATCTCCTTTCGACATCATTGACCTTCATCTATTAACTGCTTAAAATTTTAACCATTACAAAATCTGCATTATAACAATAACTCCTAAAATGCTCCAGGGAAACCATTGATAAAAATGCTTCATTCTCATAGCGGCTTCCCATTGCTTTCTAACTAACTCAATGTCTATAGGCTGATTACTATGGCCATAGGGTATCACCTTTTGAAAGATTTTTAAAAATTCGTCTAATTTATAATTTCCGCCTCTCACTTCAAATAGATTTTCTTCTACCAGCACCGAATTAACACAGATCTCACTTTTCCGCTTCGGATCTTCTGTGATCTGAATCAAAAAAGCCTGTTTCTTCTTATTAAATATAACGTCCGTAATATCCGAAAAATGTATCCAGCAGGACTCATATACATTTCCAACTGCCTGATAGCATCGCAAGGTCTCATCTTCAATGGCTATCACACTGTTGGTCATTTCTGTCACCTGCCCCTCGTATATGCTCCGTTTCTTCCATAATAGGATAGCGGTCCAAAAGAAACTGCCTGCTGCCACACACCAGCCTATATAGCAGGAATGTATTCCAAATATGACTGGAAGAAACATGCATAGGATGCCTGCTAAAAGATAGACCAGCATGAAAATCAAACAATTTAATGCCCGCTCATACGCGGTTATTTCCGCCCCCTGCTCTGGGTAAATGCATATTTTTTCCATATACATTACCTCGCAGACCGGATGACACGTGAAATGATACCGATTGCTACTTCCTTTTCTTCATCCATTCTCGTGCATATAAAATATACGTCATCCTTTTTGCGTGGCAGTAGCTGACGGTCTTCCACGGAATGAGCAATCGCATTCGTCCCAACCTGCAGGCGGATAAAGATCAAACCATCATGGATTCCCGTTACTGTTCCGATATATTTTCCCTGCTTTTTGCATGCGTAACATGTGGTATGGTCTAATGATTTTCCTTCCACCGTAATACTCAGTTTTCCACCTGCTTCCTGGATCTTGTGAATCCGCACCAGCGTCGTATCTCCTACGCGGTAATGTTCCCTGGCATCTGCCATCCACGCCTGTGCTAACTCAAACACTCTTGCAAAACACTCCAGGCCAAAGCACTCCAAACGGAGCAGATGTTCTGTAACCGCCAGGATTCTCGCTTCCACAACACTCCCTTCCTGGATCAGCGGTGCTTCACCTTCCACTTGTGGGCGGTAAAAGTTTTGCACTTTTTTCTCCATCGCCTTTTTTCGTGATGCGACCACCGAATGTGTCGCAGTATCCAGTTTTAATACGATGAAATCAATCTCACAACCAATCATGTTGGATGTGATACGGATCTTCTTGGTCATATCCCCTTCATCCTGTTCTGACAGAATGATGTTCATCTCTGTTACCGGGATCATCAAACGATAGCCCTGGTAATCTGCCAAAGCTACATTCACAGATTTCCCCTCTCCGATGGAGTGACGCTCCATGGAGATCAGCATGCCTGTCAAAATCTTCTGCTTGAGCATGGAATTCTGTAATTCGTGCCAATTCAGATCATCGGTTTCATTGTCATTTTCATATGCAGGTGCTGCCAGACGATCTAACGTGATGATCTGATCCGTACTGGTCACCGGCTTGCTTACCGCTCCCTGCCCTTCTGTTCCGGAAGTTTCCGCCACCTGCAGCATCTTTTCTTCTTCTTTCAGTTCCACAATCTAGTCCTTTCTTATGATGCAGTTTATTTTTGTTGTTCCCATATTGTGTATATACTTCGATTTACCATATTCGGAAACTAGACGTTATTCTAATCCTGGAACAGCTTCTCAAAAAACGCATCCAGATTTGTGTCGGAATCCTGCTGCCCGTTGTCGCTTTCCCCTGCCATTACTTCCACTTCCAGATTTTTATCTTCTACAAACGGCTTTTGTGCCTCTTTTTCTTCTGCAGCCTGTACCAGATCTTCCTCTCGGTCAACAAACTTCGGCTTCCATTCTTTTTCAAATACAGCCTGTCCATTTGGGAACCTGCCCTCTGTCGCATATTTTTCTTCCATTTTCTTTCGCTGTTCCAACAGCATGGTTCTCTGTTTCCCCCATCTCTCACTGTCTTTGACTACATAACGTTCCGAATCAGAAACGGCTTCGCGCAAAAGCTCGCCCCGACTTTTATATGCACAGCCTCTTCCACTGATATCATGTCCCTGTTCATACCTCCAGACCGGAAGAAATTCCTGTGGCATGATACGCCGCAGTTTCAATGCCTCCGGATGTTTATAAAATGGGAACTTTTTGAGTCGTATCATCTTCGTGCCCCGAACAAATAAAAGCATCTCATCGGTATCAAGCCGCATGATTTCGTCCGGTGTGTATACCGGTCTCTGACCAACACCCGAATTTCTTGCCATATCCGGCACATAGTCTGTCAGACGCACTGTTTTCAGATTTTTCCGGATGGTCTCCACCTCAATGGTTGACAGTCCGGTCAGCGCTGAAAAATATTCTGCTGTCGTGGATTCATTGCATCCTAAAAATAACCGGAAATCACAGCCGCCGATCAGTTCTTCCCATACACCATCCGGATAACGATTTTGGAACTGTGGAATGTTCTGAACCATCAAGACCATTCCAATATCCCGGCTTCGCGCCGTTGCCTCCTTCTGCTGGATGCTGTCAATGATTCCGATGTTGGACATTTCATCAAGGATGAAATAGACCGGCACATCACATTTTCGTGCTGGCTGCCGGTCGGCATAAGCCATTATTTTGATAAACGCCATGGATATCATAAGGGCATTGAGCATGTTATACGTTGTCGTTGTATCAGAAGCCATGCAAAATATCGCCGTTTTCTTTTGCGCCATCCGTTCCAGATTGATCTGCTGGTAACCTGTCATCCGCTTGATTGCTTCATCCTGAAAAATTTTCAGGCGGGAACCAAGTCCCAGAATCGCATTGCCTTTATTCTGCGGGGATTGGCAGAACAAGTTATAGGACTGTCTGGCAGGGTGCGTGACCGGAAGCGCAAAAAATTTTGCGTCCAGCGATGCTGCTGATTCCTGCAAAAGCATGTTATATGCTGTACTGAACTGATGCAGTTCCTTGGGCATGACTGTGACTACATATAGCACCAGGGCCTTGAGCAATACTTCCTCAATGTCGTTGAAAAATGCTTCGCTGTTAATACTTGTCGTATTCTGGATGATCGTGTGACAAATAATGTCGACGTATTCCAGCTCCTCTTCCCCACTGATCTCCTGCAAAATATCCCATCCATCCGAATTCCAACGGTTTGACAGATTCCACAGTCCAACTTCATATCCTTGGGAATACAGATAATACACCATGTCTCCGCACAGTTCCCCTTTGGGATCTGTGACACAGAAAGACTCTCCGCGTATCACGCATTGGATGATCATGTTTCTGGAAATAGCAATTGATTTAAACGATCCCTGGGAGCCCGCGACAAACAGATTTCGGTTATATGGCGAGTCACGAGGCATAGACACCACCTTTCCATCCATTGTGGTTCCCAGAATAATGCCATCCGTCTCCAATGCACTGTCTGTGATTGACAGATAGTTTTTATACTCCTCTTCGGTTGCTATCCGGCTAGTCCCATAGGTTCCCTTGGCAGAATAGGAAAAATTTCGTTCATCCTCGTTATCCCTGGAACGTCCGACCACCTTAATGTACAAGATCAGTGCCACGATCAGGATCAGGCTTGTGCCATAACCAATGTGCCCCTGCCTTGTAATTATTGCTACTTTTACTGCATGGAAAATTCCAAATGACAAATCTCCCTCTGGCTTCGCCAGGATTGCCAGGCATCCGCCCGGATATAGGGCACCGCAGACAATACATAGCACTTTTACACGCGTATACATTGTATGTTCTTTCTTTGGAATTTTTCCCAACCACTGTGAGAATGTCTGCTGCATTTTTTCAATATAATAACGGTATCTCATATTCGCCTCCTTCTACTTTAGATATACGTCAATGAGATACCGTCAGAAACTAAACTTTCATCGAGTTGCATAAGTCAACTAGCATAAATCCACCGGCTATTCTATACTATAAGCAATAATGGAATATGCTTTGACACAATTCATTTTGCCAACTTACAAATGAATCGAATCAATTTCAACCCAAAAGTTTGTTCTGTAATAAATTTTTTAAACTTTTTTTCATTTGCATGAAAAATATTTACTTTGACAGTTGTATATATAGTAACAGGAGTAAAAAATATGAATACTTATGATTACAACATTTCGGATATTGTAAATAAGTACAGCAGGCATGTTGCAATGCTATCGTACACTTATACCAAAAACATCGCTGATGCAGAGGATATTGCTCAAGATGTCTTTCTACAATTAGTAAAAAGCAATAAGAAATTTGAAAATGAAGAACATTTACGCGCATGGCTTTTTCGCATCGCTATTAATAAAAGCAAAAACCACTTAAAAAGTTTTTGGATTAGCCACCGCAGTGATTTTCCAACAGAAAATACTTCTATACACGAAAAAGATTATGATTTAATTCGCTCTGTTCTCGAATTAGAACCAAAGTACCGAATACCTATTCATCTTTTTTATTATGAAGGATATTCCATAAAAGAAATCAGTGCCATTCTTCATGAAAAGGAAGCTACTATCGGAACCAGGTTAGATCGTGCAAGGAAAAAATTAAAAGACAAATTAGAAAGTGATTACTATGGATCATAAAAATTATAAACATGCATTTCAGCAAATCCGTTTCTCTGAACATTTAGAAGAAGATATTCTTTCAAACCTTGAAAAACGGAATAATAAAAGAACTCATACTAAATTATTTTCACGTGTTATTTTTACAAGTGCTGCTGCCCTATGTGCACTCACATTAATTGTTACACTTAACAGATTGGATTCTCTGGATTGCGATTTGCTATCTGAAAATTCACTTGCAGAACTAGATAACATTTCAAATATATCAATCTGCCAGACGACTACTACTGAAAACCAGAAAGTCGAAATACCTGATCATGAAATGGTAATTCTTGATCCTGCCAGTGAAATTGAAAAAAATAAAATTGTTTCTTTTTCTGGTGAAACTAATCATGCAGATAGCAATTATGAAATTGGTTACATTTATAATGGAACGTACAATAAATTAGACGGATTAAACAATAACCCATCATTTGATGAAGCATTTTGTACCACAGATACAGGAAAATACTACATGTGCATTTCAAACTATTCTGCTCAAGAATTGTCCTTTGACACAAAACTAACAATAACTACGAATGATTTAATATACCATACTAACTCAATATATTTATCAAAAGACAGTAGCATCACAATCCAAACTGATCTTATCAGTGAAAATTGTATTGCATATTACATTGAAAATTGTCTGACAAAAAAATTGACAAAAATTCAATCATCAATAAAAAAAGCAGCAATTAATGCAGATGGATCATACCGTATTTTTGGTATTACATCCCAAAATACTATTATTGATTTGAAAGATTGCCTTTCTATTGAGCACTCTGTTACCCAATCAGATAGTGACTCTATTATCCCATTATGTTATTGATACTGTCATATGTATGGACTATGTAAGGAGGTGAATTTATCAAGTATCCAATGACAGTTTAATCATTAAATATACACCAATACCAAGGAGGTCCTTTATGAAGAAAAAATTATTATCAACCCTGTTACTTGCAGGGACACTTTTAATAGGTTCTACAGTATCTGCTTACGCACAGGATGTTTCTTCCGATCCACTTCAGCCATATGAAGATCGGTTAGAAGAATTAAGCACTGAACTGGGTACTGACTTAGCAATCGTTGCTCCTGAAGATGGAACCATTGAAGATGCTATTGATTTTTATTCTAGCATGTCTATGGATGAATTTGACTCATATGTAAAAGATGCCTACGAAGAAGCGGAATCTTTAGATGTGGTTAAAGAAGAATATGTATCTGAAGAGTCCTCGTCCTTGGACGTTGCACCTTTAGCCAGCATTGCTTATTATCAAAAATATTTTTACAACTCCGGAAACACCAATAACTATCTCTATGTTCGAGCATATGTAAACAGTGATACTTCAAAGTACACCGGAGAAGTATATGATATTGGCAGTGTTCAGAAATCATATCCATCATACAAATGCAAATCAGCAAGTTATAGTTTCTCCAGCAATAAAAAAACGATTACCTGCAATTACAGAGTAACGAAATATTTATCTAGCACACTAATAGAAACTACAACAAAAAATATCTCTTGCACATTTATAGCAAACGGTGGCAATATATCTGCATCTGGCAGCGTTTAATTATTTTGAAGAAAAGTGTTGAGAGCATCATGAGATGCCCCCACACTTTTCTTTTTTGGGGCAATCTTTTTCCAAATTAAGATCTATGTCATATCTTTTCAAAATCTATACTTATCAGTCCAATTTTTGCCGCCCAAAAACATGCATCCCGGATTCCCGCAATATAGGAGAGATCCGCATATCTGCCATCCAATTTCTCTAACGACTGGATATAAGCATCAATTCTGCTTCGTACCTCTTTTTCCAGTGGCAGATCCTCATACTCTCTTAACAGCTTCTCCAGATTTTCAAGTTCCATCTTATAAACCGAATCTGTTTTTGCATATTGATTCCGGGTAATATCGATTGCTTCTGCTACGGTTTTTTCCAATAATTCTTTACTTAGCATTTCATTACTCCTTTTCGTTTGTTCGAATATCTGTTCTATATATTTATATACGTTTTTTAAAGGAGTTTCATAACAAAAAAATCGCCACAATCGTGACGATTTACAAACTTTATTGTTTCATATTATCATTCTTTGGCTTTAACTCCGAAAAGTCTGCTTCGTTTTCAACCGAAATAGCGATCACTGGATTTTTCAATCCCTTCCCATCCAAAAATGCAATCCGATCCGCAGAATAGAATTTCTGTTGTTCGAAACCTACTAAAACCGTCTGCACCTCTGCTTCTGGTGGAAACTGCTCTAAATAGCGGATCAAATCCTCGTTCTGCACGTTCATCCCCCCTTGCGCATTTCACATTCTACTTATCAAGTACCTGTTCGCAAGTATATCATATTCGGTCAGAAAACGCAAACATACATTCGACTATTCTTTTTCCAATTTTTCCAGATATTGCTCCATATCCTGTTTTTTCACACTAAATACCCGGATATTCTCGCCATCATTGAGCCAGTGTACAAACTGCTCCTGTTCCTGCAGACATAATATCCCTAACTGCTGCCGTTCCTGCATGATCTGCACACATGCGGGTAAATATAAGGGAAGCAATGAGATGACAGGAATCTGGAAGCGATCCCTTAACCTATTCTTTAATCCATCCACAAGCTCTGGATGAAAAAACAGTCGCAAAAAAATTGTCCCGGCGTTTCCATTCGGGATATAATACATCCCCGCTTCCGGTGTTACGCGGTTATATGCCTGGTTTCGGTGAAACAGACGATACTCCTGTTCTTTGACATAATTTTCCATGATGATCTGCTCCATACCCGTACCAAAGATGATCTGCCTTGCTGTTCCCATTTTCCCCCATAATTTAAACAACGTTGTCTGTGTATTTTCTTCCACCGCTTTCATCCACTTGATATTGCGGTCTTCCATATTGTACAGCAGAATTGGCTCCTGCTGGAAGATCAGTATTCCGCACAGTTTGCTCCCCCTGTTTTCGTCGCTTTTCCCTTTGATCTCATATGGCGCATAATAGACCGGAGCTGTGTCTGCCTGTTCCCGCTGGTTCGATAACGTTTCCTTCTTTTTGGGTTCATAGAACACCCCTGCCAGATACATATTATAGATTACCTGACTGATGGTTGCCCTCCGATATGACTTTTCCTCATTGACCGCCAACTGTCTTGCTTCATAACGCGCCATAATCCCAGGCACATCTTCCACAATCTGCATGACAGCATTCTTTTTAATATGAAGGGTACGGGGATGACAACCAAATATGGTCTCTGCCTCACCTTTTTTCTTCATCTGCTGCATCATTTTTTTGTAATATGGTTTACTTCCACAAAGCTCCATGCAGATTTCCTTTTTGATTTCCCCGCCGGACATTGCCATGATGAGCAATATGCGACGTCGGATGGATTGTTCTGTCATTTATGTATTTCCTCAAAATATCAGGGTGGTTTACGGCGGCGGTGAAAGTTCTCTCTGTGGGATAATTTCTCACGTCAGGTGATTCATCTTTTTGCGATTTCCGAACTACCGCCGCCTAACCTGGTTCGCCCCATTTCCTCACTACTCAGTTAAATGCTGGTTTTCACACCTTTTTTAAGGGTATCTTTTCCAAAATAAATTTCTGACAAAAAGATACCCTACATTTCACAGGCAAAATCAATCCCAAAACCTTTGAATACATGCCTTTGGTACCAGGTACAAACAGGTCTCATTTTTGTTTTGATCAGTATTGCAGGTCAGGAAAATATTTAGCTCAGTGCCCCGATCCGAATCAATATAGCCTAAAAAGTGAAGCAGGTCGATTGCCTGTTTAAGCTCTACGTTATCGGAATCCCGCACCATCTCCGCGGAACGATAAGAATGTTCAACGATCAGAACTGCCCCATCTTTCCAGTGTTCTTTTAAGCGGCTAAAACGTTTCGGATCTGCTACGGCATACTGATAAAGAGCCTGGCGGAGTGTATACATAAAAACACATTCCGGCTTGGCTTTCCGGTGAGGCAACAACTCCGGAATCTGGATCTTGAGCATCTGATCCTTTTGTGTCACTGAAATATCCCACAAATTCATCTCATAGATATACTGTCTCGTCGCATACTGTTTGTTTACCTGGCTGATGGCAGTATATAAATTTCCGATCCCATTCGGGTTTTTCAAAAAACTCTGTCTCATACGGCAAGCCAGCGTCTCTACTTCTCTTAAACAGTATTCCATTTCTGCAAGTTCTGCTTCATTCTTTGATCCTGGCAAACACTTCTCTGTCTTGCCCGGATGCCGGCGTTCCTCCTGTACGGATATACCTTGTAATAACTGCTCCATAAATTCATTGTCATACATCGCGTTTCCTCCTGTTTTCTTCCTTATAATTACAGACCAATTACAAGATACTTGTTCTGTAATTAATGCGTTCTCTATTTTTGTCATACTTCGTATACATTAGATATACGGCGATTTTCTATTTTGGGAAACTAACAGAATCTAACAATCTCTTCTTGCTGAAATGCATATTATATTATACAATTAATGTAGTTGTTAATCTTTTAAGAAGGGAGAAGGGAATGGAATCAATCATCATTAAACCGGAGCGTGTGTTTCAAGAGGGGTATCGCTATTACATAAGCTACATCACGCATCCGGTAAAATGGAAATCCGCATTGCGGAAATGGTATTTTATTAAGTATGTCCGGGATTTGGATCTGTTCAGTTTTGAACGACAGCATTATCCTTACAACCTGGTATTTGTGTGCTGCAATCCACCAGAACAGGTTGCCGCCATACAAGCTGACTTTGAACGCCGGTACTTTCAGTATATGAAAACCGGTGATATTGACGGGCTCATTGCTTTGCGGACAGAACGGCATGACTATCCCTGCTAGACTTTCGCCATTCCATACAGGCATAAAAAAAGACGGATGCCATAGGAATTTTCCTTCCTATAACAACCGTCTTTTTTCATGAATATATTTTATTTTTCTATCACATTTTCCATATGATAATTTGATAGATTCATCTTTCATCACTCACTTATGACAACACCTTCTTCCTTTATATTTTTATAAAAAGGTAAGGTATCTACTCAATATTCATACTGCTGCTTTTCCTTAATGATAGGCGCAATATCAATACCGGTATCCATTTCTATTTCAAATGCAAGATCATAAATGCTGTTCTTTATCTGTCTGATTTCATCTTCTGACATCTTGACCAGAATCATAATATCAACATCTGAATTATCGTGGTATGTTCCTCTGGCATAAGAACCATACAGAACAACCCGAACCAGACGTTCGCCTAACATACGTTTTAATTCTCTGGAAAATTGGAATACTACATGATTTACTGCTTCTGGCATATTGCATTCACATCCTTCCTGTGATGTTCTAATTATACCTTACCATAACTCCCTGGTCATTACAAGATATTAGAAATTTACAATACATCATGTCCAAAAACATCCCACAAACTCTGCTGTTCCAATTTCATCCGCTTGCAGCGCTTTACGGTTGAGACGGAGCATCCACACTCTTTTGCGGTTTCTGTCACGCTCCGTTCCTGTGCCGTCGCCCAGATGTCGATTTTGGAAGGATCTTTCTTCCAATATGGCATTTCCAATGCATGAAATGCCTCATTGACGCTATAACCCTTGAGAATCGCAAGGCATAGGGCATAATACCCTTCCTTGATTTTATCTTCCATAGTTTTCACCCCCGCCAAAGAACCCATTGCCATTCTCTGTGTCATACTGTACGCGCGTATACACAGCGGTATTTCCTACCATAATAGGATTTTGCCCGCTATCCTGGCATGACATCACACCTGTCTGGCAATATGGTGCTGACAGTCCTGTTCCAAGTTCTGGCAGTGCTTCTGCTCCATCCTGCTGTGTATAACAGTCTGCACTTACAGGAGCTTCTGAATAATTGTCGTGTTCGTCCCATTCATGGCTCTCCTCTGGTGGCAGGTCATATCCGATCATACTCAGTGCCCTCGCGACTGCCGCTGTCTCTGCACTTTCCAAAAAGAAGTGCCCCGCCGCATGTGCATCACTCCATACCCTCATGGCATGAGCTGTTGCCAAAACTTCTCCTTCATTCTCGATTGTTGCCTTGACGATCGCCTGATACGGTGTCATAAGCAGTATTTCTTTTCGAATCAGCATCTGTGGCATTTCCCGTCTGGCCCATGCGATCCGAAAGCCCGCCTTGAGATAAAAACTGCCATCATCCAGCATGATCTTTCTCTTACATGGATCATCGCCCAGATCCTCACTGTAAACGCTGTAACCGGCATCTGACAACGCCCTTCCGATCGCGACTGTTTCCGCGCACTCGAAAAAAGAGGGCTCCTGTGGTTCACATCTCCGTTGGGAATAAGCTTCCGCAAGAAGTGTCGCATCATCACGATACACCTCCGCCTTTATCAATACGGACTCCACGAATCCAGGATTGTTATTCTGGCGGTTAAATCGCATCAGACTGGTACGGATCTTCCCTTTTGGATATTGCTGATAAAATTCCGAAATCCGGAATTTAACCGGCAGATACTGGGAGCCATCTTCCAATATTATTCTTCCCATTTTTCTTCCTTTCCTGTTAAAAATAAGAAGCGGCTACATAATACAACCGCTTCTCTGACCATTTTCTATGAGTGGTATGGCAAGGCTTCATCCATACCATTTGGGATTGGCATAAACCCGTTCCCATTTGGAATCATGATACCAGGCTCATTTGCATTTGGAGCCATCCCCTGGGCCTGGTTCTGTGTGTAGCCACCCTGGTTTCCACCATAATAGCTTCCCTGGTTTTGGTTTTGTGGCATATAGCCACTATTTGCGGGCATTCCGGCATTAGCTCCATAACCATTGTTTTGCATCGGGGCAGCACCTGCCATGCCATTTGGTGGCATCTGCATGTTATTTGGACCGGTCTGATAACCGTTTTGCTGCTGTGCATAAGCTCCATACCCCTGATTATTTGGCATCGCATTCCCAGGCATTGTGTTCTCCTGCTTCGGACCGGCAAACGAGGTATCTTCTACCACGATTTCCGTTGTCGTGACCTTCTGGTTTTCATTGTTAACATAACTGCCTGTCTGCAGCCGCCCCGAAATACAGATCTGGGTTCCTTTGTGTAAATACCGCTCCGCAAATTCAGCACTTTTGCCAAAAACGACACAGCTGAAAAAATCTGCTGCCGCCTCTCCCTGCTTTTTGCTCTTTCGCGCCACTGCCAGACGATACCTTGCGATCGCCATCGCATTTCCATTCTTGGAATAACTGATCTTGGGATCTCCCACCAGTCTTCCCATCATTACAACCTTGTTCATTTTTTCCTCACTTTCTGCCTTACGGCTACATTTCTATTACAAAACCTGTATCTTCAGGATTTTGCCGAAAAATAAAAAAACAGCACAACACAGACCATTTCTGATCCATGCATGCTGTTTAACCATGCTTTCGCATTTTATATACTTGCCTAATTGGCATGTAAGACTTCTATATTATAATATATACGCCGTTTTTTCTCTGGCGGAAACTTCATATATGCTTCCGGTCATCACAGATGCAGCATATCATATTGATTACTGCCAGGATAAGGTACACCGGGCTTCCAAAGCAATCCGATAATGTCTTTAGATTCCCTACCATAAACCATATCCCGATCTGCATCAGGCACAAAAGAAACAGTATGATCCCGATGCAACGTACAAAAAGCAGCGTGTTTTTCCACTGTACAGACAGTGTTTTTCGGAAGCCTGCCAGCACTGGAACCATGCTGCAGCACAGATATGTAATGGTCAGTAGTTTCAGTACGTTTTCCGATACCTGTATCATCTCAAGGTACGTCTGGATCATCACTTAGTGCACCACCTTTCCGATAATGTCCTCACAGCTCATACAGCCAAAACTTCTGGAGTCCATGGAATGCTCCCGGTTATCCCCAAGCAGGTATACCGATCCGTCCGGGACCGTCTGTGCCGGAATATCCGAGGTTTTTCCCACTGTATGATCGGATTCTGATATTTTCTGCCCGTTGACATATAACTGTCCATACTTACAGGACACCACATCTCCACCAATGGCAATGATCCGTTTGAGCAATGTGGTCTTTTCTTCTCCGGCACTATATTCCACACCTACCACATCGCCCCGGTTATATTCCTTCCCACGAAGGAGTAAGATAAACTGTCCATCCTGATAGGTTGGACGCATGGAAGCCCCCTGTACCTGACCGATCCACACATGCTGCATCAGCGCACAAAATACAAACAGTACAAGAAGGAGTTCCCCCGCATAACGGATCATCCGCTTTAATGCCTGTATTTTTCTTTCTTCCAGCTCCTGCTCCCGGCTCAGTTCTGCCATATGTTCCCTGACCGTTTTTATCAGCTCTTTCCCTCTCGCAAAAAGCCCGGTCAACCATTCCATCCACTGCTTCTTTTTCTCTTGTAATTTTTTTCTCATCTGCCCTCACTTATCTGACAGACTTGCGATCACAGCCGGAAGAAGAAGCAGAAAAACAAATCGATCCCTTCTTTGAGGAAATGTCCCATCCGTTTTTCCGTCCGTTTTAAAAATTCTTTATCCGCCTGATCCAGTGCTGCCATTTTCTTTACCTCGTCTAATAATTTCATATCCATGTACTCTCCATTTCTCATTAATTTTCCATATCCCAGGCACCAAGAGATGCAGCGATCGCATCCAGGTCCTCTTCGTTGAGTGCTTCCACTTCCGGTGCATACACAACCGGCTCTGGCTTTGGAATCTTTTTCTGGTCTGATTTTTTCTCCTGCCTGTTATCTTCTCTTTGCTCCTGCCCATTCACTTCCGGTACAACTTCGATACGCTCCAGTTCCCCAAGTCCCAACAGTTGCTTTTTTTCACGCAGATACAGATCCAGTGCTTCCGCAATCACATGTGCCTTCGCACGCGTGCCACAGCGGTTTAAGAACGCCGCTGCCTGACAGTGTCCGGCAATCGTGCTGTTAAACCGGATTGTAAACTGATAGGGATTCTTTTTCATGATTGCTCACCCTTCTTTTTTTGCATCACCTGATACAACAATTTGTATCCATGTACGTTTCCTTTTATATCGTCTAAAAACATATATCTGCCAAGCAATGGGGATTTCTCAATATATTTTTTCAGAAGGATCGCTCCACCGCCTAAGAACACCACGAAGGAATGTTTCAGGTCAATCTGAAATTCACGAAAAGAGGATAACAGACTGTCTACAAATGCCTGTGCTTCTTCTTCCACCAGTGTAATGATCTCCTCATCATACAGACTGGTGTCCCCACTTAAAATGGCATCCACATCGCTCTCTTCGATGATCGCGTCAAACTTTTTTAAGCACTTTTTATGTATGGTCTGATATAAAAGAGTCAATCCATGCTCTAGGGAATCCGTATGCTCGATGTCAATCGTTCCACGCACCATGGTCAGATAATCCGTTGTGAATCCACCGATATCGATCCCAACAACGCGTGGATATGGCTTAATCTGTGTAAACACCGTCATAATGGCAGCATAACATTGCGCGTATACATACACTTTTGTAATTTTCACCCGCCAAGTTCTACCCTTATACCACACATATTGCGCATCCGACGTTTTAAAATAAGCTTTAAAATTGTCCTTTAAACGGGCATCCTCCATATGGGCAGGCGGCAATCCTCCAAGCATGGTAATGTAATAGGTTTTATCCGGATCATATGTGATCTCGTTATGGTTTTCCTTATAGTCCAGCTCTTTTGCGATCCCCATCATCGCCAAAACGAAGTAACGTTCCGTTTCTGACTTGTCCCTTAAATATTCCTGCCGTTTATTGGTCAACGTGTAATATCTGCCCCGGTATCTGATATAATCTTCCGGGCGTGCAGTTGCAGGAATGGTGTTCTGTGGCACCACGCCTGAAATAGAGATTGAATGATCTGTTTTGACCTGTTTGTTTCCTGTGTCGATTGCGATTTCCATCTCTTGATTCCTCCTTATCTTACGTTGTAATTATGCTGTAATTACATGTCTCTATTTATATATACGGATTTGGGATGTGTTTCATAACAAATATTTCTATTTTTCGACATTATTTTCAATCGCTTCCATACACACAAACAGTTCGGTCACCATCTCGCCAAGCCATTCCAGGGAGATATCCCGGTACTCCTGCCCGTTTTCCTTCCCATCTTCGATATAACAGCACCGTTTTCCCTCTTTCTCATATAGTTTAATCTTTAATTCCATTTATCTGCTCCTCTCGCTTTTTTCTTCCGTCCACTTTTTCAGTATAAAAAATACAGCCGCCACAAAATATATGCAGCGGCCGCAACCTTTCTAGTTCACATGATTCTTCTTTCTGTTTCGTGCCAGCAGGGCGATTCCGCCAACAGCCGCCAGGATACCCACGATCATAAGTACATACATGCTTTCTGTGTTTCCTCCGGTCATCGGCATGGTAAGCACTGCTGAATTTCCAATTTCAAATGTCAGGTCATAAAAACAATACTTCTGTGCCGCCTCATCCCAGACTGCCTGTGACAAATCTGCTCCACGCTGTTGTGCTTCCTCTATGGTAAGTTCCATCGGCAAGGTGACGGTGATACTATCCTTCAGGAGATTTTTCCCGTCTGCTGTCTTGATCTCTGTGATCACATAGTCCTGTGGAATCAGTCCTTCCCAACAGATCCTACCGTCTGCATCGGTACTTGCAATATGCTCATCCCCTTCATCCACGCCGACCAGCCGGAATGATACCCCGGATAACGGGATCTGCTTCTCATTCGCACTCTTCTTGTAGATCGTAATGGAGCCGTACTGTGTCTCATCATAGGCTTCGATCTTCGGATTTTCTGCCAGGATACTTCCACTGCCAACGATTTCTCCCTGATAGATCTGTGGTGCCACACCATTTTTTTCCTGTCTGATCACCAGTTTCAGTCCGGTTGTCACATCCGTTTTTGTCTCTTCCTGTCCAGTAAAATACATGATTCCGGATAACTGGTAATGCACCGGTGCAGATATCTCCTTACAGGTATAGGTTCCAATCGGGAAAGCAATCGCTCCATCATGCTCATACAGATCATCGGACTGTAAAGTTCTGCCATCCTGCATCTGGTAAGTCGTAAGCAGGTCTTCTTTATCCGTTGCTGAAAATGTTCCGGTATCATCCGTCCGATAATACCATTTCTTGACAGGTGTTCCGTCTGTTGCTCCATTCACGTTCTCATAATATGCAATCTCAAATATGGCACCTGACAGGGCAGCATTTCCCGGTGCCTCTGCCGAATGTGAGCCAAGATCTAATTTCTGCAATGATAAGTCAAATGGATTACTTGCCGGCTCTTCCTTACAGCTAACCGTTGTTGTCTCTAAAGATTTCACCGTTGCGGCATGGATTCCAGCCGGAAGGTTCTCTTCCTGCTCGTTGCAGAGCAGGTACCCGTCAGATGCGGTCAACTCTTTCACATAATAGGTTCCTCTCCGAAGTGTCACTGTATTGGAGCTTCCATCCTCTTTCGTCGTCAGCGTCTCCACGCGGTTTGCATCCTGCATGGCATCTTCGACAGACTGATATACCCCGTATACAGCGCCTTTAAGGTTGTAACAATCATTCTCTTTTGAAAACGCTTCATCTGAAGAAGCTTTTTTCAGTGTCAAAAATCCCTTTTCCGGTTCATCCGCATAGTCGATCTCCACTGCATGGGTGTTTAAAGAAAACGTCTGTTCCCAGACCTCTTCGTTACGTTCATATCCTTCCGGTGCCTTCACTTCTTCCACCTTCCATGTATGGGTTGTCCCCTCTTTTAATGCTTTGAGTTTGTCATTCACAGAAGCAAGGACACTTTGTTTTGCCTTATTGTAAGCACTGCTCCAGTTTTTATAATCCAGCACCGGCTCATAGGCTTCTGCATAGTCGGTCCACAGGACATTGCCTCTCCAGTGGTAAGCCGCTTTTCCGTCTGCATCCGTAGTCACCGTTGCCACCTGTTTTCCATCCATGGAAACGGCAAATTCAGCGCCAGCTAATGCTGCACCCGTATCAGAATCCGCCTTTGTGATATGTATATCCAGGGACGGTGCCACTTTCTCCCTGGCCTTATAATGTGCCCGCAGGTAAGAAGTCCGGGTAAATACTACCCGTATGGCACCATAAGTTGGTGTAATGGCACTGGTCCATGTACTGACGGACTGGTGTCCGGTTCTGGTATAGATTAAAAATGGTTCACTGCCATTCGGGATCGCATTTTTATAGTAATGGATCGTCGTGGATTTTCCTGCCATGGACGCATTTGAACCAATCCAGATACCGACATTGCTGCCATCCCATCCTTTGGATACCGTTACACCAGTCTGTCCGACAAAGGAAGTATCATTCACTACCCCGTTGGTATCCTTAAGCCAGTAGGACTGTCCGGCAGTGGCATACACCGTCCATCCGTCAAACGAAGGCAGCTTGTTGTAAGAATAAAACCGGTTCCAGACATCCACAATAGCAGCATCCACCTTGGCTTTAGTGTTTAAATGCCCACAGTTATGTGCGGTATTCCTTGCCCCGTCCGTTAAAACATATCGACCGTAATTTGCCGGGCTTTCATTTTCTTTAATCTCAGACCAGATCAGGTTTTGGACAAGAACGTAACTGCACAGCCAGTCATTACCATAATAACTTTTTGCTAAATAGACCGCTTTGGTTAAATTGTTCGTCTTTTTATAGCTCCATCCGTACTTATCCATCAGCCATTGCGCCGCATCCCCGTTCAGCCCGTAAGTACCACCGGAAGCTCCGATGTTGACGGAAGGCTCAATGCACCATGCCAACTGATTGCCAAGCATCAGGTAAGATTCCGTACAATCCCAACTTCCGTCCTTGTGATAACAGGAGAACTGGTTCTCATATTTGGTAAGGGTTGCACTGCTTGCTGTCCGACTGATCGCACGCTCCGCACTGTTCATGGTTGCTGCCAGCGGTGTATCGGCACCAATCATGGAAAATATTTCTTCTGGAAGCACCGTATCGGAACCCGCTGTATCCGCAGCATCATTTTCCGACACAAATGCCCCGGTTACCGTTACATCATCTTCCGGCATGACAAAGAGCATGGTATCCGGATATGCTCCATCCGTTACCGCCGCCCCATCCGTATCCGTAACGGCAAGTGCTGTCCCCTCACTGGTTGCTACGGTAAGGGACTCTAAGTGATAGCCCTCCTGTGGGGTAACCTGCAGATGGATCTGGTTTCCTGCCTGCAGATTGTCATCTTCCTTGAGTGCAATACTGCCATGTTCCAGATTTGCAATCCGGACAGTATAACACGCTGCCTTCTCTTCTGCCGCCATTGCCGGAACGGATAACAGTTCCAGGCATACACTCAAAAGCACCGTCATACACACCAGCAGGATGGCAAGCATCCGGACAGGTATCTTTTTCATACGCATTTTTTACATCGCCTCCTTATTGTGCACAGCCGCCGCTAAAATAATAGCCGTATGCATGACCGTTATAATCGAATTTGACGTTGCCGCCCTGCACATACCAGATACCATTTTCATTCTGAACGGCACCGTTATAATTGAAATTCACTTTTCCATCCTGCAGATACCACCAGCCGGCATCATTTTTCGCCAATCCGGTATAGTTAAAATCAACCACGCCATCGCGGATCATCCACCAGCCGTTTTTATTATTTGCAACAGTGTTCGCAGATGCGTCAAACACCCCGCTTTTCACATAGATCCATCCTGCATCTGGTGTGATCCCAATGGTATCTTTCACGACTTCTGTTTTCGTGGTCGTTACCACACCATTATCCGCCCAGAAGATCCCGTTCTCGTTTGCGACCAGTCCGCTATAAGACAGGTCCGCTTTTCCATCCCGTAAAAACAGCCATCCTTTACTGCTGTTTTTTGCCGTTTCATTTTCCGATACCTGTAATCTTCCGTTAGAAAACTGATACCATCCGCCATCATCCAACTGGATCAGACCATTGGTGTCCTGTTTCCAGCCGCCCTTCATATGCCACCAGCCCTCCCAGTTTGGAACAAGCAGGGAACCGGTATTTTTCTGCACGATGCCCCGGTCGATATAGCCGAGTACACCGGTACTGCTTTTTGGCAGGACCAGTGACGGCATGGTTGCATCTGTTTTATCCGTATCATATACATACTGATCTTTATCATTAATGTCCTGTGACACCTCTTTCCAGGTCACGCTGGCTTCCTTGATCGTCGCTGCCTGTGCAGGCACCAACGAAGCTGCCATGGCGCACACCATCAGACCAGTAAAAAACAGCCTCTTTGCTCTCTGTCTCACGCTTTGTTCCTCCTTTGTTTTTTTCTCAAGTGCTTCCCTGTCTGCACACAGGCCATGCAGATACAGCCAAGGATCAGGCACACACCGATCCTCCGGCACAAAAGCTCCCTTTGGATATCCGGTGTGGAAGCATCCTCTATCGGTTGCTCCTCTCTCTTTTCGTTTCCACTTTCTGTTACAGTAAAAGATCCCTGTCCGCTTTCCGTCCGCACACAATACACCACGTACCGGGATGCCCCATTAGATCTGTAAGGATGACAGGTGATCAGGGTGAGCATGTCGCGTCCCTCCTGGATCTTTAACCTTTCACTGTCAGTCGGTGCGATCACCTCACAGGATTCCACCTTATAACAAAGCGTTTCCCATGGATTCTCCACCAATACCGCATCCCCTGATTGGAGCTTTTCGATCTCCTTAAAATACTTGCCGTTTTTCCACCCTCGGTGTGCCGCAATCACGCTATTGGTATTCTTCCCGCCAACCGGCAGGGATGTTCCACCAAGCACTGCTGCACCAAGGTTTAAGTGCGCATCGGTCGCTCCCGCATAGAGCGGCAGGGTACAGTCCATAGCAGGGATAGAAAGAATGCCGATCGGCTCCCTGGCATCCGGGAAAAAATCCGGAACCACCTTCACCGCTTCGGCATCCCGAAATGCAGCCTGCTCCGTCTCAAAAAGCGTCTCATTATAGGCTTTGCTCTGCTCTAATACTGTCTCCGTCCATACGGTGTCCTTATTTTCCGCTTCCTGCTCCTGCTGCATGTCAGATATAGATCCTTCCGATTGAAACTGCCGGATCACCTGCTCCTGTTGGTGTTTTGCCCGGACAGCACTCCAAGTCGGATAAAAATACACGCCTGCACCAAGTGCTATGAGCAGGATGCCACACAACAGCCGCTTTTTCATTGCTCCCTCACTTTCCGTCTGTGCCGACTTAAGATCCGAATCATGACACCTGCACCGCCTGCTATACCGAAACCAAGTAACAGGGCTTTTAGGTAAGCATGCCTCCAGGTAGAGCTAACCTTGTCCTCTGTCTCCTGTCCGCTTGCCATCTCATAGGTCCGCTCTCCGGTGACCACCAGCCGGTGTGTATTGATGCCATAGGGCGTGCAGGTAACAAGGGACACCAGATCCCTGTCTTTTTCGGGTGCCAGTGCCTGGGTATCTTCCGGCAGGATCACTTCCATGTCGCACACCTGATACGTCAACGTCTCATCCAGCACGTGGATCAAAAACAGATCCCCGGTTTCAAGATCTGAAAGGTCACTGAACATCTGTGCCCGGTTCATGCCGGAATGTGCCGAGATCACCGGACGGTTTCCGGCGCCGCCAACTGGCAGCGCCGTACCTTCCATATGTCCTGCTCCCCACTGTAACACCTCCGCTGAAGTCGTGTGATATACAGGCAGATATACATGAATCTTTGGGATCTCTATAAAAGCGAGGATTCCAGAATCATCCAGTGCTAACTGGGAGGTATAGGGAAGCTCCGGTTTCTCCACGATCTGGGCTCCGGAAAAAGGATCTGACAGGGTTATGTGTGCTTCCGACAGCCATGTATTGTATGCAATGGCATCCTGCATAAGTTGTGCCTTCACATCTGACTGCTCTTTTGCTTCTGCCGCATAGACTGCTACACTGGACTGTGTATGGACCCGGTAGCACCAGTCACTGATCCATGGATAGCCGACCAAACTAATCCCACCAAGGATCAGCAGGATCGCGGCCACCCTTTTTTTCCATTTTTGTTTCATTTCTTCTTGAGATTGATGTGGAGTTCTCTTTTACGGGTAACAAGGTAACAACCGCCTGCCACTGCAACCACGCCAATGATCGTGACCAGATACAGTCCCTTACCGCCGGTCTGTGGTAATAAAAATCCCTTCATGTTATTGACGGTCAGCAGGACTTTTGCGTTATCTTCTGTCATTGCCGCATCCTTTTTATCGACTGTTGCGGATGCCGGTTTGATTGCCCCTACATACAGGTCGGTCTTTCCGATGGTCCGTCCATTTGCAACCTCACTATTTGGAGCTCCTGCTGCAACCTGAAGCAGTTCATCCAACTGGTTTGTGACCAGATTGCCATTTTCGTCATAAATTCCACCATGGTAATTTTTGACGATTTCAGCCGCAGCTTCGGCATCCATTCCGGTAACACCCGCGACGGAGGCGATTACATCCCGGTCTGTTGCGGTAATGTCTACTACGATCTGGTCTTTCAGCAAGTTGTAACCATCGTCTGTAGCTATTTCCGTCAACTGGTATTCATCTGCCTCTGTTCCATTGACCAGGATCTTTCCGCTCTCGGCATTTGGGGAAAATGTGGTTGCTTTCTTCTCGTCCGTTGTCTTTCCGGTCACATAATACACGCCATCTTCGGTTTCTGACGGTTTTGCCACAACATAGTACGCATCCGAAGCGTTATACAATTTAAACTGCACATTCTCGTAATGACCTTTGTTGTCTGAAAATGTCTTTGTGAGGTCTAAGCCATAGGAGTACACATAATTTTTATCTTCCAGCATGTTATAATAGCCGTCCGATGTCCGGCTCCAGACCAGATTGACATCGTTCGGGTTCCCCTCATCGCCCAGAACAACAGAGTCATCCGAATGGACCGTTGCCGTATAATAAGCCACCATGTAATAATCTGACAATCCATCCAGATCCTCCTCCCCATCCGGGTTATTGGTTCCGGTTCCATTGATCACATTTAAACCGGCTTCCGTAAAAGAGAGTTTCAGGCGGGTGGAACCATCCGTCGTCACTGCTCCGGTATCCGGGTCCTGCACCGTCACATCAACATACTCCTGAGAATAATCCCCGGAAGAAAGATTCCAGAGTAATACGGCATTCTTCGTGTTATTCGCGTTCGCATCCTCAGCATTATTATAAAATGCGATCTTCAGATCCCTGTTGTACGAAATACCTTTCGATAAGGTATCCGTAAAGGTATATTCGCTGAGGAAGGTTGCCTTGGAGCTGATATGCGGTAATTTGGAAACTAAAATATAGTCCAGCACATCCCCTTCCGATGCGGTCGTTGTGTCCCGGTAAGCAAAATCTTCACTGTAACCAGCGCCACCTTTCCCTGCAGTCACGCCATCCGCAGTATATCCTCCGCGGTTGGCGACATATTTCTCTGCATTGATATCTTCCGTATTCTTGGCATTGGTGTCCTTATTAAATACAACCAGGGAATCCGAATCATTGCGTGAGATATAATCAGATCCGGTATGTACGGTCATGTTCTTATCCGTTTTGGATGCTACACCGGAAGCTTCTGAGATCGTATTGCTATAAGCATTGCGGACACTCTTATCCAGTGTTGGATTGCCAGTCTGGTTTTTCGGGTAGACGACCATATCATACAGCCAGGATTCCCCGCCGGACTCATGTGCCTGTGTGCCATCCGCACTTTCAGAATTAGTCACCCCATCTTCTGCATGGCTTCCATTGCTCCCATAGCTGACACCGTCCTCACTGGTCTGAGCGCTAGTATTGGTAAATGGAAGCTGGACGAACCATGGATTAACGGTCTCTACTACCTGTTCTGGAACCTCTGTCTCCACAAACAGGTATAAGCCAAGCTGCAGATCCTCCGCATGGGTATATCCGTTCTTATCTGTCTTTGGAAGATTAACAACTCCTGCTTTTGTTTTCTGATCCGTTGTGGAATCTTCCGTACCGTAATCATACAGGTAAGACTCCAGCGCATTTTTTGCCGCCACATTATCTTCTTTTAACAGAGCTTCCATGGCATCTGTAATTTTCTGGCTTGTCACATGATAGACTCCGGTATTATGGCAGGGATTGGCTTCTTTTTCACCTGTCATGTCAATGTTATCTTTTTCTGTAAGTCCAAGGATCTTTGCCAGATCTGTCGGGATCTCATAGACAAGCTCAACGGTTGTTCCGGTGCCTTCCTGCACGCTGTGTGTTTCTACATTTCCAACACGCAGGTAAGAAAACTGCACCCCTTCGATTGCATAATCCTTTAAGGCACTTTCCACTCTGCTGTCTGCTTCTCCGGTTGCCTTATAAGTCCCCGCCTTATAATCGCCTGCTGCCTCCGCCGCAGTAATGTCGTATTTATATATGGAGATAGATCCTGTTTTTGATTCATCGATGATATCCGCATTCAGCAAATCGTTCTTGGTTGCCGTATTATTGGTAGTCACAGCCGATGTTGCTGCATACACAGTCGATGATACCGGTGCCAATGCCAACAGACCTGCAACAGCAACGACACCCATGCGTTTTCCATGCTTTAAAAATTTGATATAGCTCATTCTCTCATCTGACGGATGATTCCGCCTGCTCCTTTCCGCTCTTGATTTTTCTCAAAAATTGTTTCTTTTTCCGTATGGCCATACGCTTTCCCCTTGGGGGATCTGCAGAGTAGAGCATCCCATCATGCTGTCTCTCTATCTCTACCTGCTATTATTGATATACGTCGATTACAAATTTGGGACAACTAAAAAAAGCAGGCAGCTTTCGCTACCTGCTAGTATATATCAAATATCCTAGAATATTGACCAATATCTATTTTGTCAATTTCGTGCTCATTGTTTCATTTACTCTCTCAAGAAAATCCATATTAAAATTTAATACTCTTTGTGCATCCTCCAACGGCAGTGCTTGCTTATGAAGATAATTGGAAACAATAATTGCCGCAAAACATTGTGCTTGAACCGTTCTGGATTTCTCTAATGTATAGTGAATCTTACCATAACTATGCGCTGATGGGTTTCTTAAATCGTAAAACAATTTAACATAAAAATCCATATATGACATATTTGCTTTTTGAAAAATACTATCTGGTTCAATCCCCGTCAAACTTACCCATTTTTGCTTATGTTTTAAAATAGCACTTTTATTTTTTGAACTCGGCAGTTGCCCCAATATTCCTTCTACACTTCTACACGCCTGAATTATTGCAATCTCCATACTAGAAATTTCTGACGGATGCTCCCATATCTCTGGCTCTTCGGCTAAATGATCATGATAAGGATGATCGCTCAATTCACAGTCCAAACAAATACGATGTTGCAAAAATGAATTGCACAACAACATCAATGCTGTATATGCTTTATCATCACGTAACAATAATTCTATTATCGGTGCAAGTTCACTAATATCAGTTGCTTTTTCTACTATTCCACGCTTAATGCCCACTTTATCCAATTGATTTAAATTACTGAATTTTTGTTCAGATAAACTTTTTTCAGCATTAAAGTAATATATCCATCTATATTTATACCACTCTTCAGAAAAACCCTCAAAAAAGGTCGAATACTGTATAACCATCCACAAAACACTACCTATGGTTTTCCAAAAATTCAATTTTTTAACCGCTGGATCAACTTTTGTAATTATCGCAGAATATTCATTTTTATCGTGTGTCCACACATATATTTTTTCATATTCCGTTTCAAATAACTCATTCACTTCCCCAACTTTAGGATGAAAACTATTTTCAATCATTATTCCTTGGATGTAAGCATTCTCGCCTACACTATTCGGTAGGTTAGAAGGATATTTTTTTTCAAGTTCTTCTTGATTTTGTATCATACGCTCAATCCAGCCTTTTATAGCTTCTTCTATTTTATCTTCCATGTCTCTTACCGTCTTTCTCTTTCGTATTTCATTTTTATAATTTAAAACTTTCATCCAGATCAGAGACTGATAATTTATATCCTGGTTCCCAAAATTTTAATGTAGATTGAAATACAGGTATCCTTTTTTTATTACATATATCAATTAATTTGCGTCTGTCAGCCTCTGAACACATTGATCCTAAAATAACCGCTTTCGGTTTTATTTTCATATATGCTAAATTGGATTCCTGTTCCAAGCTAATATGTCTTGGTATTACACGCCACTCTTTTTCATATTTCCAATCTGGAGATTTCTCCAATATCATATTTCGCAACTTATCCTGTGATAAATTCGTTTCCGGGGGTTTTACATCTCCAAGCGTTTCCATTCGGTATGCCCTAACATAACTTTCCAGTTCTTCTGTTAAATCTGTCTGTTGCTCCGTATACATAACTTTCTTTAAAATAGGTTTCTTCCGTATAGGAGTTCCATCAGACATATAATTATCCGCATTTCCTATGTCGTCTTTGTCATAGATAAGTGCAAACCCTTTATGATTATCCGCATAATGAGACCACATTAACATTGAAGAATGTTCTTCTGTGAAACAAATAATTTTTACATTTTTACGCAATGCTATTTTTATCCCACTAGCAGCTTCCAATACATCTCCCAAAAAATTATCTATAAATTCATCTTTTTTTGTTCCATTCCAGAATGCATATCCTATCCCTGCAATAATAGGTGCATTTTTAATCTCTTTATTATTTTTCAATTTTAAGAGATACTTGTCCATTCCATTTTCCAAATTTCCATATACATCTTGCATAATCTTTCCATAATCCGCATAAAGCAAAGTATCATATGGATCATTGAAATTAGCTGGCGTTGAATAATATAGTCGATTTTCTTTTAATGCATTTAAATTATTCTCTGAAATTGTTCGATATCTAATTAATGTATTGTAATCTAAATTATTTAGTTTTTTCATGCAACTCCCCACTTTTCATCTAAGCAATATTCATATAAAAGTCTCTCCGTAAATGTCATATTAATTATAAATCTAAGTTGTAAGTGTTTCAAGTTCCATATATAAAAAAAGAAAAGCATCTGTACCATTATTCTGATACAGACACCTTCTACCAAGTCCCTATATATTATTTATTGTATGGTTACTAATTCCATTTTTAATATATAACTCAAACTATATAAATTAAAGTTTTCCACCTCCGGAAATAATAAACAAATACAGAACTGATGGAGAAATTCCTTCTCGCAACGCAATTCTACTAATCATCCCTGTCTGTTTTAAAAGATCAGTTTCATCCTTCGGTCTTTCAAATGTTTTCATTAAATCTATCGCCTCCTGACATAAAGGATTTGCAATATACTCAGGAATGGTATTCGCTTCTTTTTCCGCATCTTCTTTTGTAATTGGATCAAGCGACAAAATATTCAAAGCCTCAAAATAATTTCTAGCTTCATCTGAATCTGGATATTTTCTTCCGCAATTATATTTGGGCAAATCTGCATCTAATGATTTCCATAATTTTTTTATATCTTCAAATTTGTATGGTTTATTCAAAGGTAGATTTTTAGGTGGATTTCCATGATAGTAAAAGATAACATTTTCCACAGAACTTCTTTCTATACATGAAAATATATGACTATCATTTTGTGGAGAAAGTCCAATAATACATAACTCTCCTGAAAGGCTTTCTAATTCCGAAAAATGATAATCCGTTGCAATTTTCAATTCGGGGTGTTCAATATATGTGTTAATAATTTCCTCTGCTATTGGTATTTCACTTGCTAACTCTTCTTTTTTTATTTTAAACTTTTCTATATCTGTTTCATATAAATGCTGAAGATTTTTCAGCATTTTAATGCTATCCATTTTTTTCTGTGCTTCTTCATATTTTTGATATCCGCTAAAATTCAAAAGCGCATTACAATAACATTGTGGATAATTTGGATTCATAACGATCTTCCCTTTTTGCATATTCCAAAATCCTTGTACCGTTTCCGGATTTTCAGAATCTTTAAGGACCGAATAATCGCCATGTAAATGATAAACCAATTTACCTGTTAGATGTTCAATGTTATTATCATAATTCAACGTAAATATTTCATCAAATGACTTAAAAAATCGTTTAACACTTTTTTTCATTTTAGAATGCACTTCTTGAAGTTTCCCATCGTTATAAATAGCATCAAGTATTATCCATTCCAATCCCGCTTTTGATGCATTCCACAAACCTGATAAATCTGGATTTTCCAAGAAAAACAAGCGAAACAATAGAAACCAATCCTCTAATGGAATCTCATAATAATGTTCAAATTTATCACGCCACGCATTCTGAGTCTCAAACTCATTTACAGCCTCTTTAACTTCATCATCTACGTCAATATTGGCATATTTTTTATCTAATATAGCATTAGCAATAGGAAGCATTCCACGAAATAAATTTTCTATTTCTTCTCCGTTCAATGTTCCCTCAAACAAATCATCATATTTACCACATTTTGCGTTAAAAACAATCCTAGACATAATAAATCTATTTGAATAAGCTTTTCCGCCAAACTGAATGTTTATCCCATTTCCTAATAGAACAGATCTTTTTTTCTTAATAATTGTCACTTCTTTCGTCATTTTTTAATTTATCCATATGCTACTTCTACTAAATATTTTTTAACCGAGAAATATGCCATCTAATCCTGCTTTTATATTATTTTCACTCATGTGTTAGCCAACATTACATATGAATTATATTATACGTTTATTTCTCTCATTTTGTCAATGTATACCACTTTGACTATCGCTTTTTCTGACTCATATTTCAGGAAAAAAGAACGTATCACCCACCGATCATACGTTCTTTTGCTTGTTATGTAATTACACAATAAGTATTTTATAATTGTTTTATAATTAATTTTTCTATGGATGTTGATAGCATGTTTTTCCGTCAGCATCCACTGTGACATATCCGGCAATTCCATGAATCTGATATCGCTTTAGTTCTTCGATCTGCTCCATCCGTTCGATGATCACTATGCGGCGCACCTGCCCTGTGATGCTCTCATAACGTTCTTTACTTGCAAGAAGGGCAAGTTGTGATTCCTCTCCTTCCAGTATTTCCAAAATCTCATAAATACATCCATCTGCCCAAAATGCCAATAACATAAACGGAAACTCCCTGCTGTCGATTGCCACCGGGTCCTGTGCCTGCATCCGCTTCTTAAAGTCCAGGAACACCCAGAATGCCTGCTGCTTTTTTTGAAGCTGTGTAAGGTGTCCTTTATACTGCTGCATATCAGCATAGACATTCTCACTGCCATGGATCTTTGGTGTTTTATAATAGGACGCGTCCAAAAAACGCGCATCCGGCAAGTAAACACCTTCCTCCGGCTCACAGATCTCGCCTGTCTGTACCATCTGGTGCAGTAGGTAGCCGACCTGCTCCTGCTTATTGTCTGCAAAATACTCCAGAAACTGCCGCTTACTTACCTGTCCCACTGTAACCAGTATGGAGTTGATCTCCTTTCGCAAGTCATGCTTCTCTTTTCTTTCCTGGAACTCCACCTGTTCCCCCTGAAGGTTTATTGCTGCCTGCATCATGCTCCTCCCATCTGTACATACATCTGCTCCAGGTCCTTCCGGTCGGTCGTGATCAGTTGATGCTCTAACGCACTTGAGCGGAACCAGACCGGGATGTTGTTCCCACCGGTACATAATAGTCCATGCCCCCGCTCAAAATGCAGGATCTCTTTATACTCTTCTGCCGAAAGGGACAACAGCTTTTGCACTGCCTGTGCCTCATCCCGCTCCAGGTTTAATACGATTTTGGTTTTGCAGTTATTGATGATACCTTTTCCGTATTTTCCATCTTCCAGTGAGAAAAAGTCGTTCAGGTCCTGTGTTGCGGCAATCGCTGCCCCGCCATAACCGCGAATGATTTTGAAAATTTCCAGAACGATCTCCGCTGCCTTGGCATTTGACTTCGAACCGATCAGCTCCCAAATCTCATCCACAATGATCGCCTTTTTCTTCGTTCTGTTTTCCTTTGCACGCGCATACACGTACTCTAATACCGTATACATCAGCGCTGTCAGGAATTCCCCCTGAATGTCCGAAACGTCAAAGACCATATACTCACTTTCCCTAATATTGGTCTGCTGGTTTAAGGATGCAAACGAACCATGCACGAACCGGTTCAGCATCAGGCACAGACGTTTGGTGCCCTCCGGCATTTCCTTTAGTACGTCGTAGAGGTCTGAGAGTACCGGCATCTTCTTATATGTCCCTGCCGCCACATCATAAAGGGATGCATTGTCATAGGTAATGCCATATTTTTCGTAGGTCAGGATCAGCGCTTCATCCAAAATTTGATCTTCCTCTGCCGTCATGGTCGGAATCAGCAGGGAAAAGAACACATGCAGGCTCTGTATTTTAAGGGCAAGCTCCGATGCTTCCCTTCCGACTCCATCGATCACATGGTTTGCAGAATCATCTTTTTTCCGGATCTCCATGACATTGATGCAGGCGCACCCACCTGGGGAAAATTTGACATAGGTGCCATTCATATTGTCGCAGAGCCTTTTATATTCATGCCCTTTATCCGGAGCAATGATAAACGTCTGGATCTTCTTCTCGCGGAACCGTTTGGCAAGAAGCTGGATCGTATACGTCTTTCCAGCTCCGCTGGTTCCCATGATCGCAATATTGGCATTCTTATAACTGGAGGTATTAAAAAAATCAGCCATGCATAGGGAGCCATTCAGCTCATTGCTCCCCAGGATGATGCCATCCGGATCACTCATTTCATAACTTGAAAACGGATAACATGCTGCCAGACCTTCTGTTAAGATGTTCCGTTTTGCGCGGGAAAAGATCTTCCGGTCACAGCGCGCCAGCGGCAGATAGGAATGGAATGCCCGCACCTGCTCATAATCACAGGGGGATAGTAAAATTTCCATGGATTTCAGATAATCGATGTATGCCTGTGCCTTTTGGCGCATCGCTTCCAGGGAAGGTGCGGAAATCGTAACGATCAGCGCAAAATAGTAAAAATCATTGGTGTTCGCTCCACCCGATAAGCCATTTTTCAGGTAGTACCCGGAAGCAATGCGGTCGCTTAATTCGTCATATTCTGCCGTAGACTGGTCCATCCCCTTGATGCTGGAGCCTTTCCATCGCAGACGCCGTCCGATCCGCTCAATGTATCTGCTCCTATCTTTTTTCTCTACATACAGGTCCACATCCACCCCGTCCCCGGCATTGATGATGCAAGCGGTCCAGCCAGCCCCTACACGTGCCGGGATGGAATCCGCACGCACATAAAAGGTCTGATAGTAGGTGTCATCCATCTGCAGGTAGTCACTGTGCCTAAAATCCAGCCGCTTCGGAGTAACATATTCTTTCACCGGGATCTGCTGTGTCCCTGCTTTCCCATAATTTAAATCGTAATACCGGTACACTTCGGACACCCGCTTGGGAAAATCAACGGAGCTGTTCCTTGTCCGGTTGAGCAGGTCGTAAAAGATCTTTGCGGTTTCCTCTGTCGTGCTTCCAAGGATTGCCACCCGGTTCCCGCAGTTTTGCAAATAGGTCAGCGTCCGGTCACGCATCCGGCACAGCACCCGCTCTATTTCTTCCTCGGTCTGCATCCGAAGTTCCTGCTTTGGTGCCTCAAATGCAAGGAAAAACCGTCTGGAGATTGCTTCATTTTGTCCCAGGTCAATGAGCAGCTTCCTGCTGTCCTCCATCATGGCTCTGCACTTTTCATCCGGCTCACATGCGATATTTTCATTCAGACGTTGTAAGTAACTGGAAATATCCGTCTTTTTTGCCAGCACCTTGATCTGGAAATTATCCGGTGCGATCCGCAAGAATTTCTCAAAATCGTAGATCACCTGTTCCTGTTCTTCCCTGCTCTTTAACAAAAAGTTGATTGGTAAGACTTCCAGAACTTTCACATACCGCCCATCGTCCGTATAAATGGTCCCGTTTTTAATCTTCTTGATCGGCAGGAAATCAACCGCCAGCGTTGTCGGAAGTGGTAACTGGTCTGCCTTTGCATCCGGTGTCTTTCTTTCTGCTTTCGGTACGGATATTTTTTCTGCATGGATCATCCGCAGACGCTGTGCCGCACTCATATTCAAAAAATCATCTGGCTCCTGCCCTGTCCTATCGGTACTGCTCTCAAACGTCCGGCTTTTTCGCATACGTTCCAGTTCCCGATAGATTTTTTTCTCGTGCCGTAACTGTTTCATTTTCATCTGTGTCTGCCCTTTCTGCAACCACTTTTTTTCATCCGGCGTGCTTTTGCCTTCTCCCGCTGCATTTTCTGGTATTCCTTGCGTACCAGGAGCTGTTCCCGATGAATCTTGACGCTACTGCCCGGTGCCTCATACAAGCCCCGGTCTTTCACCGTCTGAAAAAAATCCTGCAAAAACGAAAACAGGCTCAACTCATGGATGCCTTTTAGTGCCAGCACCGCCAATGGGAGCAGGATAAAAATGGCAAGATACATCCGTACCTTAAACGGGAACGGCAGCAATCGGAAGATCACGCTTCCCACCGCGCCGACCAGGATGATGGCTTGTACCATGCTACTCCAGGTGATTTTTCCATACACATATCCTTCCTTCGCAAAATTGTAGGGAATAATATATTGTTTCAACGTATTCCTCCTTCCTGTGGTAAAAGCGGCAAGAATCAATCTCACCGCTTTTGAAAAATGGAAAGTACAGTAATCGCATGCCTTGCGATCACATAGAAAGATATACGTCAAAACGTCAGGATCGGAAACTTCGTTTTCTCACAAGCACCAGGCAAACGGCACAGGCCATGCCAATCCCGGCAGGGAGCAGCCACTTTCTGGTGACCTGTTTTTCCGGAACAATATCTTTCATCGCATCCCCACTTTCTTCTGTCCTGGTCTGCTCGGATGTTTCTGCTTTTTTGTCCGATTCCTGTGTTCCCCCGGAAGATGCCAGAATCTGGTCGATCACATCCGTCTGTCCCGTAACCGCTTCATAGGGCAGTTCCATTTTCTGGTCTGCCACATACCGGTATGAATCCATCTCCTGTGCCGCTTTGCAGACCAGCTCCCCTCCGGCGGTATCCTGTTCTCCAACCAGTAACGCGATCTCCGGCTTCTGCATGGCATTTCGGTCAACCGTAAAATACTTTGGGTAATAGACAGTGACCGGCTCCTGCTTCTCATCGTATGCATTGATCCCTGTGATCTCATAGGTTCCGGCATCCAGATCAACCGTCTTTTCTGACGCTCCCACAGAGGTTACGGTATAATCCTCCTGCCGGTAAGTCACCGTATCACCATAATACACATCCAGTACCGCATGCAGCGTGATCTGCACCGTTCCGGAAAATTTCTCCTGTCCAGAAAACACAATCTTACTGGTGACTGCTTTCGGTGCTTCTGACCGGCCGACAGCAAACACATATACCGGCTCTGTCTGTTCTTCTCCAGTCACCGAAAATGTCTCCGGGGAGCACGAATAACGGTAGTCAAAATACAGGTTGTCGTTAAACCGGATAGCAGACAGCCGGTAAGTCCCAACCGGCATCTGTGCGGTAATGGCATGGTTTTTATACTCCCTGCTTGCTACGGTTACCTCTTCCCCCGTATCCTGTTCTTCAAACACCAGTTCCATCGTCTGCCCGTCCAACGACAGATCCACAAAGCACTGAATTTGCACTGTTCCCATCACTTTTTCCTGCCCGGCAGCAAATACCGGAAACGGTAACAGCAGTGCCAAAATGAGCAGACTCATCTCACATAATTTTCTCATGTATCCTCTTCCTTCCTGTCCATCCATGCCGTTTGTGACATGGTGTTTTTCCTGTAACCAAAAAATCCAGACATCTACACAGTGGTATTTATTTACGTTATACTATTCTGTCAGGAGACAATAGAACGTATCACAGCCATAACCGTACCTTTTTTTGTCTCCTTCCAAAGCCACTAAAGAAATATCTGGAATTTTCTGATCACAAAATGCCTTGATTTTCCAATCGATTCCTTTTCTTTCATTCAGATCATTTCTGAAACCAAAACCGGCGATCCTGCAATCATACCTCTGGCGGTCCACAGCCCTCATAGGCTCTGCACATAGGTTTATACCACTGCTTCCAGACCGTCCGAACCGGAACGCAGAAAAACTCTGCCCCGTTCTCCCCCGACTCTAACCAAAACAGGAAACGTGCCTGCTGCCAATAGTTTCTTCCCGCCACCGTTCTGAAGGTTTCCGTATTTTCATGGGGCGCATTTCCCATAGCTTCCTCTGTAACTGGTTCACTCTGATTCCTTCCGCCTGCCGCCTGCTCCATATCCTGTCCCAGATCATCCAGATATGGGTAGAACGGATTCATTGGTGTAAGTTTCTGCCCATTCCCTTTAAAATGTGCTGTCCGGGCAAAACGCCTGATATGCTCCGGAAGGTGCTGCTCATCCCAGATATCGTGTTTTGCGATCTCCACCGCAAGGATTGCCGTTTCCGGATCAGGCAGAACCGGATCTTGTACCACATTCCCCCGTCTGGAAAAATGCCGGTTGCAATATCCGGGCAACACAAGCAGCATGCCCTGTGATTCCAGACATGCGGGATGTGTCTCATAGATGCCCAGTAAGCCATCCGACACAAAAGTGCCAAGTCTTCGCGACACCGTAGACTTAGAGCAGTTCCAGCGCACCGCCAGATCATCCAGATGCACTCTGGGATCTAAGATCTTTTCATTTTCCATACATTCCTTGTACACTTTTTGGTTCAGTTCCAAGTGTACTACCGGCATTAATACGCTACCTGCCGTATAGGGATCACACACGGTTCCATGAAACCACAGGTCCAGGAACATATCCATCGGGCTCAAGTGTCTGTCCGGCTCATCCAATCGTAATAACTTTGAAATTGCTGTAATGGGGAATAATACGAATCCTGATTCCGCATAGAACAATCTCTGCATGGGTGAAAGCTCCTTTTTCGGATTTGTAAAAATACAGCTCCAATCCAGCCAGATCCACACCTGCCTCTGTTGCACCTTATAGGTCAGAACCTTCATCTTCTGCATTTCTTTTAAGATGTGCAGAGCATCTTCCGGTGTTCGCACATCCAATACCCGGCAAAGATGATTCCTGTGCTTTTTGGAGTCCAAAGGAAGGATCAGCATTCCGGTATTATATGCAATGCCATCCTTGTATCCAGGTCTGGTTGCTGCTCTCGCCCACAAGCGCAGGAAATGGAACAGATGTGTATTGCCCTTGCTCCGCTTCAGGGAAGAGTACGATAAAAATTCGGTCAGTACAGCCCGGTTCATCTGCTTATACTTCATATCACTAACGGCAGCATGATCGACTGCCACCTCCTGATAGCGCGGGCGGCACTCTGCCTGTGTTCTCTTCTGTGTTATCATTTTCTGCTGCATCTTATCTCCCACTCTTTCTGTCCATATCCTTAGTGTATATATACTTCACATTGCGTTTTACGGAAACTTCAGATAATCTTAAGAACACTTTCTATGATTTCTATGTTATGCTAAGGGTGAACATACTTTCGATATTAAAGGACAGATATTTAAAGGATTTTGTAACTTGTCTTAAATAATTGTAGCAATACATTTATTGCACTGAAAAAGTTCTATTTTTAGGAGGATTCATAAATGATTGGATATAAAGGAATTGAATTACGAAACGGCATTTTGAGGGCAAACTGTAACGGTGAAAAATCAGAAGATATTTTTGAAATAGGCGTCCCTAAACAAATTGTCAAGATTAATGATGACATAGCGTTTTCCGAAAATGGGTATAGTTTTTGTGGAAGTATCGAAGCGGTTTTGAATTGGATGGATTACCTCACCCCCAAAGGAGATAGAATAACTTATGATGTAAGATTATTTGAAATTGATACTCTTGACAGTTATACCCTTGGTGGAACTGAACATTATAAAGCCAAACAAATTGTTGTAAATAGAGAAATTTCTCCGCAAGAGATAATACAATATTTTAGGAAATATCCCGAAAAACTTCCTTCAGAAGAAATGAGAATACAATTTAATAAATATTGCATAGATCATCCACTTCCATACAAGTTTATAAAAGATACAAACGAAATTAAAAAACTTATGATACAGAATTGTCTTAGATTTAAACAAGCATCTATGTGCGTTCAAAATGACGAAAGTACAGATATAGATAAATGCAAACATTGTAGGGGATACGATATCGTTGGTGGTATATCTGAAGTTGATTACAACTATCTAATAGCCAGAAGTAAGCTGTATGATGGTATTGAATTATCTACGATTAAAGAATACAACAAATCATTAAAAGATAATTTAGTTGAAAGGCAAAATCTTGATTTACTAGCTACTTGGATAAAAAATAATGGTCTAAAATGATAGAACTGACGTATCAGAATTTATAGAAACTTGTATTACATAAAATGTAAATCAAAATGGAGAGCAGGATTTTATTCTGACAGGATTATTAGCTGCCAGAATAGAGTCCTGCTCTCTTATTCATAATAAACATCATTTCATGATATCCAGTAATTCATTTGGTGTAACAATAAAAGGTTTTTTCGAAAAATGCTTGCTGTTTCCAGTCTCAATCTTTAGTATTGTGGGCAAGTTGTATTTCTGCATTTATATCATCTAAAGATAACTCCTGCAGGTTATTTTGTTCAGCAGAACGACGCAAGGCATTAAAGGCAGCGCGTCCATCCTCTAAAGAAATGCTTGACTGTGCCGAGATTTCAAATGGGATTTTACGTTCTCTGACAACCGCACGTGCAAAAATATTAAATGCAGTCGAAGCATTCATGCCAAACTCTTTACATAAATTATCAAACTGATTTTTTAGTGATTCATCCATGCGGACACTAAATGTAGCCTGAGCCATAAAACATACCTTCTTTCATAAATATAATCGATTGATTTGTTATATTTATTATATACAAGAAAAAGCAAAAATATCAACAATAAGAACACAAATAGTTGTAAAAATAACACAATAGGTTCAAATCTTCATGTGGAATATAAGCCCGGTCAGTTTCCCCGACCGGGCTTTTTGCTTATCCCTTACTTTGAAACAGACGCTCTGCTTCGTTCATTCGTTTCTTCAAGGCCTGGTACGAATTTTTCCGGCGTGCAGGGTAAAGATTTCCCGTATACTTTGCCCCTGCCCCGCTGGAATCCACAGCACGCTCATAGCCGGCGCAAAACTCCTGTGCCGCCAGTTGTGGATCTGTTGCTGTCTTTAAAAAAGCTACCAGTTCCGGGTAATCGGCAAGCTCATATATCATGAAGCTGACCTGTCCCTGGAAAGAATCCGGGGCATAACCGTTTTGGATACAGTAATTCTTCATGTTCCGTAAACGGTCATCTCCCCACTGGCAGATGCCATAATATCTTCCTGTTACATTCGTCGGATCATAGGTACTCTCCACATAGATATTTGCCAGCACACCGCAGGCTCCCGCCTTACTGAACCCACATGTTTTCGTCAGATATTCGTACAACGCATTTTCATCCCCGACACTGCCTGCCAGAGCCGCCACATACGGACGTCCATACCCAACGATGTGGTTATTGGTCTGGAACTTATCAATGCACACCCTTCCCCGGCTATACGATGCCTGGATGATCTCTGCCGCACCATCCCCATCAATGTCACCTGCATACATCGCCACATGGTCAATGTTTTTGTATCTCCCGTTCCCAGCTCCATACTGGTAAAAGATCAGGTCTCCCGGACGCAACTCCCCAGGTCCGGACAGTGCCGTACCGCGCGTGTCACAGTGTTGCCCCAGGTCTGCCGCTGTCATGCCATAAAGGGTATCATATCCCGCCTCCTGATAGCTTTTTGTCACCAGGGAAGAACAGTCGGAAAAACCGGTCAAAAGCCGGCACTCCTGACTGTATATGTCTGTACTGTGGTTTGCCAGTGCACACTGCACTGCAGTTGCTCCAAGGGTGTAATCCCCAAGGATCGCGCCCCCGCCGCCTACGGAAAATGACGTGCTGCTGGCGGTGGCATCCCGCCAGGAAATGATCTTATTGATGCTCTGTAAATCCTCTTTTGTCATCTGCTTGTGGATCTTTGCCGGGCTCCACTGGAGCAGGAAGTCTTTGGCGATGCTAAAGAAGCCAAACACACCCTGATCCTCCGCTGCCGGATCACCCACAAGGAATCTCAGCAACCGGATTGCAAGGTTTAAACTGTTTTCATCTGTAACAAAAGCATACTCCCTGGACTGTGTCTGTACCATGGATGCCACCGGTTCCTGCAGGGATATGGTATACTGGCAGGTGATGTAACGGGTGACTTTCTCGGTTGTTATGCTCTCACTTTCAAGCTGCCACCATTCCCCATCAGAAAGTATACCATCCCCATTTTCCAAGTGTTTTTGAAATAAGGCTTCCCACTGCTCTTTTGTTTTTCCACCGATCCCCGCAAGCTGGTTCATTTCGTCCAGATAATAGCGTTTCCCTGTATCCAGGTACTGAAACGTTTTCCCTTCCGGGCCGCAATAACAGTAATAGGCGCGTGTGATCACTTCCGGTGTTGTCTCTTCCCGTACAAGATCTTCCCCTCTCACCCAACTCCCCCATGGGATGCTCTCAATCAGAACGGATAAGTCTGCTTCCAACACGCTCCCGTCCCCATTTTCCATTTTCGTAATGTCCTCTGTCGTACAGGAATTTTGAATCAGTGGCAAAAAATACTTCTGATAGGTCCCATTGCTCCAGAAGGTATCATAATCAGACACCAGCGTATAGCCTTCGTATACGACTTCCGTCCCGTCTGCATCCACCATCGGCTTCCGTCCTTCCCCGGTTACTTGCGTATGTGCTTCATACACCCCATTATAATCTGCATCTACCGCATCATAGAGGGATTTTAATGTGCCTGCCGAGGGCAGCATATGGGAAGTATCATACGTTCCATACCGGCTCCCGTCAAAATCTGCCAGCAGGGCAGAAATGGAAGCTACATGCCCGGCATCTGAAAAATAGGTATCCATGGCAGCCGTCAGGTTTTCCGTTTCGATTTGAAACATCTCACTGGTATAATCAGCAGAATTTGAAAATCCTAATTGCGAAAAGATCACCCCAAACAGGCTCCCAACCACAAATAGAAAGCCGATCAGCACTGCAAGAATCGTTACCAACACTTTTACGATAAACAGTTTCGGATTTGTCGCTGCACTCACTGCCTGTCCTGCAAACCAGGCAGCCCGCTGTGCTCCTTTGTTCTGTTCCATAAAACTCCTTTCTTGCACAGACAGCCCCATTCCATACCGGAATGAGGCTTGTCCGTTTATCAGGTTCCATCCCCCACACTGCCATCATTGTTCAAGTGGGTTTTGGTATCATATTTATTCTGAAAAGTTCCATTTTTAAATGTAGTCGCATTCGCATACGCATTGACCGCGCGGTTTGAACTTCCTTCATGGATCTTCAAATATGTGGTATCATCCAGCCGCACACAGGATTCCGGATTCTGCTGTGCGTAAGTTTGCGTCACCCTGGTTCCGCTAAAAGAATGTACCGCGCCCTTTTGATCCGCATAGATGCCATGCATTTCCCCGTTTCCGACGGTATGCACCTGGAAGCCCTGGTTTTTCGGCATTGCCGCCACGCCAAAGGAGCGTAACCCTGCCTCATCTGCCAATGCCTGGTTTGCTCCACCGCCTTTAAGCTGTGCCGCCGGGAGTGGTTTTGGAGCTCCTGCATAGATATCTGCCCGGTCAGCTCCGACTGCAGTTGCGGCGTCTTGTATCGAAGCGTATGCCTGACCGCCAACCGTTGCTTCCCATCCACTTTCTGTTTTGGAAAATTCTGCCGGATGAATGGCTCCGTCTGCTCCATGGAGTGCTCCATAAGCCTTTGCATTTTCTCCTGCCGGACCGGATACGGCATGTTCTGACAATCCTGCTTCAAACGCTGCCTGATCTGCCAGGTTTACATCGGATGCCGCGATCTTTGCCATGTCAAACCCTTTCATGTCGGACCTTCCATCGTACACTGCCATGCTGTCTGCACCCAGAGCAGCCGCTGCCTGCTGTGGAGTTTCATAGGATGTGCCGCCTACCAACGTATTCCATCCACCGGCATCGTTCTTCTGGAATTTCGCGGCAAACTGGGTATCCTCCCTCTGGAATGCCCCGTAAGCCCGCTCTTTTCCGGGCTTTCCTGCCGCATGTTGCTCCAGTGCGTCACCGGTCTGCTGTAGATCATACGGATTGATCCCCTGCACACCAGTCAGTCCATGCACCGCATCCGCACCTGACAACCGGTTTCCGGTGGAGAGTTCCCGCCAGCCATCTCCATTTGCTTCTTTCGTTATATTTCTTGCGCTGATGCTTCCATCCGGGGCAGTACGCATAACTGCCATGGAACTGTTCTCTTTTGTTGGCACTTCCCCCTGTTGTGTCTGATACTGCTTTCCACCAAGTGACTCAGAAAATGCCTGGGTATTTGCCTTTACATCGTTGGAAATTTCGCTCTCATTTAACAGTTCTGCTGCAGGAGTAGCCGTTTTCCCTTCCGCTAAGGTTTCGCCGCCTAGTGCAGAAGTTCCTTTTGTTTCTCCACCGGTAGGTGTCCCTTTTGCCATCTTTAACGTCTGGAACGCTGTTTTTGCCGAGTTTACAACCATCTGCTGTCCCTTAGACGACAATCCGGCAGATATTCCGCCAATTCCGATCGGCAAGCGGATCGGTTGCATCCCGGTACTGAGCAGACCGATCTTCTCCAATAACTGATCGAGATACTGGAAAAAATCATAAATACCAAGGGTAATGCAAAACAATAAGATGTTGTCCGCAATCAGATCCGATTCCCATAGCAACGTCTGCATCATCGCCCAACAATAGATATACGTCATCATGCCGGAAAAGAGCATGGACAGCGTCGAGGAAATATACAGTTTCAGATAATTCTGTGCCATCTGGCGGGTACTGTTAGAACCAATCGTGCAGATACCAACTGGTGCCAGCACACGCAGTAACTGATAACGCACATAGCGTTTCACGTACTGTACCATCAGTTTGAGATACCGCCACCCAAGGACTGCTGCCAGTACAATGCCGATCAGCATCTGCAATCCGCTCAGACCGATGCCTGAGGAAAAATTTAAGGAACTGGTTACCCCGTCATCGCCAAACTTCTGGTCTGATAAAAGTGCATCCAGGGAAAAATTAGTGGAAAACTCATGTGTCACACCATCCATCCAGCCCCATGCCTTTGCAATGAGGTCTGAAAACAGGCTTAATACCGGTTTTACATTAAATACAAGGGAAAATGCCACTACCGACCAGAGGATCAGGGGCAATGGTTCATCTACTGCCCCCTGTACCTTCTTTGCAAACATGGAACGGTACAACTGATATGCCATGATACCAATCACCCCCGCAACCGCCAGTGGTCCGATCACATCATCCACCAGAAGGTCTAACAGGTTCATTTCTTCCCCTTTGTTAAAAATGTCATGAAATTCCCCGGTTGAAAGTGTCAACGTCCCGGTAAACCACTTCGTGATCAAAACAAATGCGCCATAGACCAGATCCTTAATGACTTCCAACAGGGCATTTACAAGCCATGCCATACTATTCCTCCTTCCAAAAAATCTCCCATGCACTAATGCACAGGAGACTTTCTATCAGGGAACTGGTTCCTACATCTTAATATAAGGATGCGTTGTCCCCAATTCCAAGGTTTGTAGTAACAAAATAGATGATGGATGCCATCAGCATGATCGCGATCCAGCACACAGCAATCCGCTTTAACCAGGCGATAGATTCTTCCACCGTATTTCTGTTTTTCGAGAAAAACATTAAATACAGACAAATGCCGGCAACACAGCCTGCCGTTACGGATGAAATCCCTGCAATGGATTTGTACAGGGTATTCATCATCCCTTTGGCTTTTGTGAAGATATCGCTTCCTTCTGTCGCATGCATCTGTACTACCGCCATGCTCCCAAGCAGCATGACTCCTTCCAGGCGGATCGCAGCCGCCTTTATCCTTTTCTTCCATACGTTCTGATCCATATTTTGATGTTCAGGTATTCTTAGTGTAAGTGCGTACATTTTTGTTTTTGTCCTCCTATGATGTCAATTTGCCGGAACCTGTCCGGCTATATGTTTGATATACGTCACTTTTGAAAATGTGGAAACTAGCAAGGGATTTTTGAAAGCCCGCCGGGAGCATTCCCAAAGAGACTTGTTCCCCTCTTTACGTCGGATACCTATGAATCGTTGTGTTTCTCCTGCTAATACGAATGGGATATCCGTTGACTATATAGCAAAATTTGTGTATAATTTTGTTATCAAACAAGGAGGTGCTTTTATGCCAACCATCAGATCAAGTGCTGATTTAAGGAATAATTACAATGAAATTTCCACATTTTGCCATAATTATCCTGAACCAGTTTTCATTACGAAGAACGGAAAAGGCGATCTTGCTGTCATGAGCATTGAAGCCTACGAAGAACTGACCAGCCGCTTTGAACTATATAGCCAAATCAAGGAAGGAATGGACGATATTGCCACAGGCAACACCAGACCATTTTCTGAAGCTATGGCGGATATCAGGAGCCGTCGCCGTCGATGAGCTATCAGATTCATATCACGTCCACCGCAGAACACGATATTATGCAGGCAGCGGATTACATCGAATTTCCCCTCAAAAATCCGGATGCCGCGGAGCATCTGTTAGATGCTGTGGCTAAGCAGATAGGCTCATTAGCCGACCTGCCACAGAAGTTCCGTCTGGTAGATGAGCCGGTACTTGCAAGTTGGGGCATTCGTTTTGTGATCATCAATCATTACCTTGCCTTTTATACGATTGATGAAGAAAAGCAGACAGTAATCATCGTCCGTTTTCTTTATCAGAAAAGTAACTGGTCTTCCATTCTTCGACAGGGATTTTCCCTCATGTAAGGAATCTGTTTGTATGCAGGTTCCTTTTTTCATGCAATCTTTTCTATCTAATCAGCCATAACCTGTTGTATATGTCACGTCTAATAATACGGAAACAAAAAGAGACAGCCGAAGCCGTCCCGTTTGTTATACTACATGATTCAATTTTTCCTATCCAGGATTTTCAGAAATTATAATGATCCCTGTTGTCTCATAAGCAGTTTCAGTTCATTCAGATCCAGCCAGCCTTTGTCGTCCTTTACTGCATCTTCCGCTTCCTGTAATTTTAGCAAAAGTTCTTTTTCCGCACATTCACGCTCATAATTTTCCATGCGCCATCCTCTCCTTTCTGGGATCAATCACCATCTGCCATTCCATTTAGCTCATATCCACAGCCTGTTGAGCCATCTGTACCATTTTTTCAAATGCCTGTGCAAAATGCTCATCATCCTCACCTGTCCGCTTTTTCGGACCTTTGATGTGATTTTTGCTGGAGCTTCGTCTGGCTTTTTTATTTATATGCCGTTCCATCAGCATCTGATCAATATTTTCATCCGTATACCACTTCCCGGACTGGTGGATTGCATATGCGCCTTTTCCAAGAGCCATTGCTGCCACACCATAATCCTGTGATACTACAATATCCCCTCTATGGCACAGACTGATCAGTTTATAGTCTACTGCATCTGCTCCCGCGCCAACCACGATCACTTCACTATATTCAGATGCAAGCACATGGTTCGTATCACAAAGCAAAGTAACTGGCACATCATATTTTTCAGCTATTTTCTCAACGATTCCTACAACCGGGCAGGCATCGGCATCTACAAATATATTCATATTTTCCACACTTTCTTTATTTACTGTAACACCATAACACAATCATTTTTGCTAGTCCTTTATCACTATACAAAAAACTCATATAAACCCATTTCATAAATTGAACGGTATGTCCTGTCTGGATATTGCCTGATATAAAGGTCCACATCCATTTTACAAATTTGCTCATCCACAATATACCGTTTTATACGATCAATATACACTTCATTATTTTTATCCATATACAACTCTACGTCTTTGAGAAAATCTAAGAACTGTAATATTTTATAATTTTCCTTAGTAACAGGGATTTTTGCTTTACGAAGAATCACTTTTCTTCCCTGCAAGTTCACCTCTTGCACTTTCGCACTTGCATTATTTGATACGATTTCTAATGTATACGGCACCTGTGTAATAACTCCAAGCTGATTTGCGAACGTATAACCAGAATAATAACCATCAATCCTTCCGTTTCTGGAAACGTATTTATATCTTGCGACGGTATCAGCCCCAAGCGGGACACCTCCCGTCAGCCGACTTTCTTTCGGGAGATAATAAATACCAGTATCAAATCTCTTAATCTTTCCCGAATCACATAGTAAATTAAACATCTGCTGGAGATTGGCATCTGATATCGAAATCTGAAGATCAGAAACAAAGATAGGTTCATTCGGTTTATAATTGGAAATCAAATATTTATATAACTTTGTCATAAGCCTATCCTAACAACTTTTTCTTATATTCAACATAACATATTTTTATTCGTTCTGCCAAATTACATTATACTCATTTTTACAGATCCAATCAAAACAAAAACAGGCTCTGATTCAGAATCTCTCTAAATCAAAGCCTGCCTGATACGTTTACTACCTAATTATGTTTTTCCAACCAATTATCTGGATATTCCAAAACACTTTTCTATACAATGTTTACATCTGCTCTAAATCCAGTTGTATATGCATCGCTGTAAGATCAGGATCATCCCCAAGGATTTCATCCAGGTTTCCAAGGATCTCATTTGCCAGTGTATACTCTTGTGCATCGATTGCATGATAGAACTGCTCAAATTTCTCCATAATGTCATCCGGACGCTCTTTCACACGCATAATCGCACGCAAAATGCCATTCGCATCTTTTCCATAGGTCTCTGCAGGTGCCGGTAATGCCTGATAGTTCTCCAGGACAACCACCTGCTCCCTTGATACTGAATTGATCACTTCCGGAGCATTTGTACTGACAACAAACTGGACATTTGGGAAAATCTCCGTCAGGTCATGTAAGATCTGTTTCTGCCATACCGGATGAAGATGCAGATCCACTTCATCAATCAAAATAATCCCATACGTTTTTTTGCAGACTTCGCCCAGACACTGAGGGTTCAATACTGCCATACGATATGCAATATCCGCTACCAGACTGATCGTGCTTTTATAGCCATCACTCAACTGGTTTAGTGGGATACGCATGCGCATTCCCTGTGCATCCGTATAAGCAACATCAATTTCCTTGGTTCCTATATTGTACTGAATCTTTGCATCGTTGGAACCGGTGATCCGGTTATAGCATTGCTCCATCGCGGAGAAAACTGCTTCCAGCTCCGGTACAGGTCCATACCCATTTTCCTGATTCTGGTATTTTTGCACTGTCATTTTTAAGAACCAGTTCATCATCAATTTGATATTTGCTGTTCCGCTCATACAACCAATGTAAGCGTTTGTTCTTGTACTTTTTTCAAAAATGTCCGTCTGCTTTTCACGATGATAATCCCACAGTCTGCCTGTACCATAATAAGCAATGATCGGCAGCAGTAATGAGGTATCCCTTTCCTGGAGCCGTTTCTGGTAATCTGATGCAACTTCCAGGATCTGTTTGGCATCTTTTGTCGTGGTTTTCCCTTTTGCAGTATTTAGCGTTCTCTCCCAGTAAATCTCCGGTCTTTCATCCATCTGTGCCCATGCGCCTATGCGAACCGGATACTGTGACTGCACGTTATCGGTACTTCCGATCTTATATGCCTTCAGATGCGCACTTTCCTTTGTGATGTTCATAGCTTTTGCTCCATCAAAAGCCGTAAACATGGTGCTCATTGCAATGGCAATGCTTTCCAACAGAGATGTTTTTCCGGCACCATTCGCACCAACAACCAATGTCAGTTTCTTTTGTAAGTCAGCCTCGACTTTTTCAAAACATCTAAAATTCTCTAAAGAAATCTTTTTCAGATACACTTTCTCTGCCTCCTGCACACATCCTTTTACCTATCTACTAGCATATACTATTGTTTCAAATCAATCAATTTATTTTGAAAGCTTTCTATGCTTCCATCAGGTCAGCTCCTAAAAATAGGGTTGCTCCATTGCTTTTGTCCGGCGCAGGAACCCAATATAAAATACTCTCACGACTACTTCATATCGGGTTGGTCTTCAATGACATATTTTTCATTGATTTCTCCAAAAGTTTCCTCTAACCAATCACATGATGTGCCGTAAGCAGTTACATGGGTACATGAATCAATATATGTAAATTCACAACCATTTTCTTCTAAAACATCTGCCCATATAGGAACGTCCTCATAATCAGCTCCGTTGATAAAAATCTCGCAGGATATTTTTTCCAACTCTGACAACACTTCTGCCGGAGCATCTGTTCTAAATACTAATAATTCTCCACCCATGCGAGTTCCATCTGACAAGGTTATTAATCTTTTTTCTGTTTTTTTCATCTATATTTCCTCATATTTTTCTTGGTGATATGTATATTAACGAAATATGCCTTTGTAAATCTTTATGCTTCCATCAGGTCAGCTTCTAAAATATCCGCCAGCAGTTCCCCTGCATGGATTCCACCATGGACGGTGACCTTGTCGTTACGCAGGGACTCCAGTTCATACATCCTCAACTGGCGACTGATCTCCTGACGCTCAAAATCCTCCTGTGAAAGCCTTGGTCTGATCGCCGCCTGCCACTTTTTCAAAAACTTCTCTGCCCGGTGATAATCATTATTCTGGTTATCTCCCACCGTCCGCTTCTGACGTGTCGTGCCATCCGGTTCGATCTCCAGCGTATAATAGGGTTGCTCCATTGCTTTTGTCCGACGCAGGAACACAATATAGGACTCCTGGTTTGCAATCCTCTCAAAATAGCGGTCTGAACGGTCAAGACAATGTTTCAATGCCTGTCCTTCCTCTATGATCTGCTCAATCTTTTCCGGAACCACAATCGAAAATGTCTTTCCAACATACTCATATTTTTCTTTGATGGATGCCAGCACCGCTTCCACACGTGGAAATTTATTGGCAATCTCTACAACCCGGAGTCCTTTCTCCCTTCCTCCACACTGGGAGAGCACTTCGCGGTGCGCCAAAAGCAGATCGCGGGGACGTAAGACCATATCCTGATCCATCGGCATCTTCAGATATGCCGCCATGGAAAGGTAATCTTCCCAAGTGCCAAGCAGTTCCTGCATGCACCGTTTGCCCTTGCATCCAGTCGCCTGCCGTTTCAGGTAATTATAGATGACCGTCGGAGATAACGGCACACCGGAAATATTTGCAGGCTCAATGCCTTCTTTTGCCATTCCACAGATAACTGCATTGGGAAGTGTAAGATGCTGTTGCTCCATATACTGAAACCACAGTATCTCCTCTTTTCCCCCATTGATCTGCCGCAGTCTGTGAAAGGCATCCTTCGTAAGTCCAAATAACTCCCATGGTTTTTTTGCTTTCAGATTCAGCTTTGACAGATCCATCTGTAATGCAAGTTTCCTAAGTCCCGCTTTGACCATCTGCTCCAATACTGGGTATTTTTCATAGCGCTGCAGGTATTCAATCGGGGAAAATCCCGGTTCTTTCCGCAACTGTTCCAGTGCCGAGTATTGGTATTTTGTACCTTTGGTAAGGCTTTTGCGAAACGTATAGGGATAGATGGGACCATTTTCGATCCGTATCATCCCACCAGGGTAAAAATAATCAAAATTGGCATCGTCCCAGAATACCTCTCTGGTGAGATAACTATATTTCGCATAGAAAGTCCTCTCTTTCCCATGCCGGAGAAAGATTCTTGCACTTTCCTCACATCCATACTTTTCCTTGGCAACCGCCAGTTTCATCCAGCTTATGAAATGCCGTTCCACATAACCGCCTTCCACACGCTGGAACAGGATCACTTCCCGTTCTTTATACTGAACCGGACGCGGATTTTTATGTTTATAATCCATGCGGCGTGTCCTGGTCTTTGCGTTACACTTTGGGCAGATATACGTCTGGTTTTGCTGTATGTTTTCCACTACGGACTCCTGCCCGCAGTTGGAGCAGATCCCAGTCGTCTGTTTTCGCCGTCGGAACGGCTCATAAGTAAACAGATGTTCCTCACACTGTTTTCTCGCCCATTTACTAAATCCTGATGGGATCTCTGGCACCAGTGCCTGAAACTCCTGAATCCGGTCTCTTCGGATCTCGTGTTTGCGTTCCATCAGCTTCTTTTGGCAATCGTGTTCTTTTAACCCGATCCATCCGCACAGATTTTCCTTTTCTACCCCGGTTCCGCCATCGTCATAGGAAACTGCCTGCTTTACCAGAAGGTCTGACTCGATCACTTTTGCGATCTGCTTTTGGTCCCAACTGTCCGGCAAAACCACGTATGTCTCATGTTTCTTCCCCTGAACGGTAACCGAAGTTCCTTCCGGATAATAATTGGCATATTCCTTCTTACCGATACAGACCCGAAGCTGTGGTTTGTCAGATACAAAATCGACGATGAGATACATCCTATCGTCGATCACTGCTTTCCTTATTGCGATACTATGTTTTTCTTCCGGCCATGGATAGCCTTTTATCACTTGTCGTTTCATATTTTTCTTTTCCTCCTTATACAAGCACTTCATTTCCGTTCACGTCATAATAGACATCCGGAAGATATCGTTTCCCGTCTACCACACACACCGCGATCTCTGTGATCCCACATCCATCCGGTGCTTCCCTGGCAAGCCCTAATACTGCACCCAGACCACCCTTGGCTGTCGGATTTTTTCCCCGGCTGACTGCCATCTGGTTGCGGTCTGCAACTGCACGTTCTCTCTTTACATTGGCATTCCAGTTACGTGTAGGATGCTGTACCATATAGACCAGTGCCACATAGATGTACGCCTCTTTTGTCATCTTTTTTAGCAACCGGAGCCTTGTGCATGCAATCTTGGAATCACAGGCATCCTCGTCAATGTCTCCATCTGCCGCCACCATGTAATATACCGCCTGTTCCCATACCGGGTAGTAGCTTAAGCAGTCCAGCGGATCTTCCGCGCAGTGAAAACCTGTCTCCCTGCATTTTGCCTCCTTGATCTCATTCCACTTCTGTAACTGGTATTGGTATGTACTGCCGCCTGCCTGACAGGACAGGTCCGGTCGGAATGCCTTATATGCGATCTTCATATATCCCCTTTCCCAGACAGCCTTCTTGCTGCCTGTCTTCATTTCTTTTTTGTAACAGCAGACAGGGAAAAAATCCCCGTCCAGGACACCTCCGCCCTGCCACACAAAACAGGTGCTGCCACATTTCTCATTATTTCTTATATCTGAAACAGCGATAACTGACCGTCCAGCTCCTTGCGTCTGCTCTTTTTTGCTTTGGATGGCTTCAGGTCTGGCGCATCGCCGCCTTCTTTTCCAAGCAGGTTATCGAGCAATGGTTTTGCCGGCTTTTTGACCGTCTGTTTCTTCTTCTTTTTGGAAGTCTGTGCCGCTTCCTGCTTCTGCATTTCTTTCTCATACGCTTCCTTATCGTCAAGCTCATAATACTCATCGATCCACTCGAACAACACATCGGAAGAAACCGGTGTCACGATCGGGGCTTCCTGCTTTCGGGCAAGCTCCTTTTCCTTCTCCGTCGGCGTGCGGATCTCCATGATCTTTTTCATGGCATACTTCATGCAGCGTGTGAAACTCTTATGGGGCAGTAACACCCGCGCTGCATATTCCGGACTTTTCTCGCACCGTTCCTCCAGCTCCTCAAAGATGCAGTCAAACTGTGCCCTCATCATGTCCCGATACGAATTGTTAACGCTTTCCAACAATTTCTCCTCTTCCTGTTTCAGTTTTTCTTTTACTGTCATGTTTTTTCTATCTCCTTTATTTCCTACTGCCGCTTTACGCAACTGCTTCCCCGCTATCATCCTTCCGGTCAAGTTCCAGGGACGCATTGATCTGTGAGAGCCGCTGGCTCTTTTCGATCAGTTCCGCTTCCCGTTCAAACGGCTTTTCATATTCCTCTTTTGCTGTTTTCAGCGCATATCGGTATTCCTCTATCTTTCCTTTGATCTTCTGCTCCATCTTGTCCCATGACGCGTAAAAATTATCCAGACGCCGGATACAGCCGCTTCCGGACAGGGACGCATCAATCCAGTATGTGTTCCGACCACAGATACCTAAGTTTCGACCAAAGATGTCCTGCTGATATAAGATATTAAAGCCTCTGTACCGTCCCAATTCCACTTTCACACCCTTTGGCGCACGTAAGAGCAGATCTTCCACCGCCTGTGCAGCTTCCGCATGTTCCAGATAGGCGATACCTTCCACTTCCATGCAAAACATATCTTTTGTTTCCTTAGCAATGGTTTTCTGATCCTCCTGCAGCCGGGAGAGTTTTTCCGTCTCTTTTCGGATGCGTGCCGGATATTCTTCCAGATAGGCATCCTGCAGGGCGTACTTTTGGGAGTCATAATGTGCCTTTAACAGTTGGAGCTTTTGCACCTCACTGTCTAACTCCATCTTCTCCTTGATCAACGGGTTACCTGTGGCGATTGCTTTCAGCTCCGCAAAATTTAGCACCATCTCATCTATGTCATCACAGGTACGTGCTGTCGTTCCGGCATGCATCACCTGGGAGATGAAACGCTGCTTATTTTCCAGCACAGACCATAAAAACGCATCAAAGGTATCCTGTGTCACATATCGGTAAATGCGGACGCTGGTATTTTCGTTACCCTGCCGTATCCCGCGCCCTTCCCGCTGTTCGATGTGGGCCGGGACCCATGGGCAATCGATATGGTGCAGGGCAATGACATGGTCCTGTACATTGACTCCGGTGCCGCATTTTTCGGTAGAGCCTATCAGTACCCGGATTTCCCCTTCCCGCACCAGATCAAGCAGTCGCTGCCGTTTTTCCTCTGTTTTTGCATCATGGATAAACGCGATCTGCTCTTTTGGGATTCCATTCTGTATCAGTCCTTCTTTGATATAGGAATAAACGCTGAACCGGCTTCCGCCATTCGGGGTTCCGATATCCGAAAAGACAAGCTGAGTCCCGCTCTTTCCTTCTGCCAAAGCTGCATCATACTCCTGTTTGACACATGCGATGCACTGCTCCAGCTTTCCATCCGGATTTTTTGGTGCTTCCGGATCCAGCAGTCTGGCATCTGTGCCAAGCAGCCTTGCATCTGTTGTCAGTTTCAAAAAATTATCCACTGAGGCATCCACGCCCCCGTTATGGATCTGCTCTGCCCGCGTCACGAAACTGTCCATGATCTTTCTTCCATAAGTATCCAGTTTTGCCACCTGTACCCGGTATTCTGCCTCCGGCACGTCAAGGTCTAACTGATCCCTGGTCTGCACATCGGCAATCTCCCGGAACATCGTCAACAGCTCCGGCAGGTTCTTGAAACGGTTAAACCTGGTCTTAAACCGGTAGCCATTGCCTTCCACTGCCAGCTCCAATGCCGTCGTTGTCTCCCCATAGGTTGCTGCCCAGGCGTCAAACTGCTGTAAGCCCATCTGTGAAAGTTTGTCGCTTTGCAGGTAACGCTGCATCACATACATTTCGCAGATCGAATTTGACACCGGTGTCCCCGTCGCCAGGATCACACCGCGCCCCGGCGTGCATTCATTCAGGTACTGACACTTGGCAAGCATATCGGATGCCCGCTTGGATGCCGCACTTGTAATGCCGGGGATGTTTCCCATCTTGGAAAAGATCTTGCAGTTTTTGTAGATATGTGCCTCGTCGATAAAGATGCAGTCGATCCCAAGTTCTTCAAAACAGATGACATCATCTTTTGATGCATCCTGCAGTCTCTTCAGTTCTGTCTCGATCGACTTTCGCTCCCGCTCCATCTGTTTGACCGTCCAGTGTTCCCCCGTTCTGGCTTTCAGTTCTTCAATCCCCATAAGGATCTCATTCAACTGTCTCTGTAAGATCATCTTCTCTCGATCCGGTGAAATCGGAATGCGTTCAAACTGACTGTGGGACATGATCACACAGTCATACTCCATGGTCGCAAGGCGTGAGATGAATTCTTTCCGGCGGTTTTTCGTAAAATCCCGCTCGGAAGTCACAAGGATATGTGCCCCAGGATACAGTCGCAGAAACTCGGAAGCCATCTGGCGGACCAGTGTTTTTGGTACACTGATCAGCGGCTTTTGTGCCAGTCCAAGGCGCTTGAGTTCCATGCAGGCAGCAATCATTTCAAAACTCTTTCCAGCCCCGACACAATGTGCCAGCAGGGTGTTTCCGGATAAAAGTATCCGGGCCACCGCATTCTTCTGGTAAGGCTTGAGTTCGAATGCCGGGTTCATCCCCGGAAACGTAAGGAAACTGCCATCGTATTCCCGCAGTCTTGTATGGTTGAATGTTTCGTTATAATATCGGACGTACTTTTTCCTTCGTCCCGGTTCCTCAAACAGCCAGCTCTTAAACTTCATCTGAAGGAGCTCCTGCTTTTCGGAAGCCAGCATGGTCTCTTTCTGGTTCACCACATAAGTCACGCTGCCATCGGAATGATCGATCCGGTCTTTGACTACTACTTTCCGCATGTTCAACGATGTCTGAAAGATTGTATAGGCATCCATCCGCACGGTTCCATAGGTCTCACTCGCTTGCAAAACAGATGCCTGTGATGCCTTATTGGTGATAAAGTAAGCCCCTGTGACGGGATTTTGTTTTACCGCAATGTCAGTATCGGAAGGGTGTTTCGGATCACGCCGGTAATATCCCGGTGTCCCAAGCGTTTCATATAAAAATGCTTCATAATCCTCTGCTTCGATCCATGGGATTCCGATCTGGATGGAGATGTCCCCTGCCGGGATATCCTCCGGCTGCACCTGCTCCAATGCCCTGACATTTTCTGCAAACAGCTTCGGGTTGGCCCGGAAAGCGCCTTGCGCAAATCGCAGCTTCTTTCTGACATTGCCGGACAGATATTCCCCGGCAGTCACCCATCCCTCGTAAGGCGTCTGTTCCCGGTAACATGCCGGATCTGGATAGATCAGTCCCTGCAATTCCTGAATCAGACGTTTCATGGCATCTTCCGTTGTCTCATCTTCTTTTTGCACCAGTCCTGCCATATACGGCAGATTGATCTTTCCATACTGGTTTAAGCTCAAACTGATGGAATCCACTGACGAATCCACCTTTGTGACCACTTCCTGTCTACGCATGGTGCAGTGATAGAAAATATCCGCTTTCCGGACTTGATCCTTTTCCACGATCTCTAAGGCACACAGCAGCGGATAGTCTGCATCCTCCCGGAAAACCTTGTTTCCCATGTTGGTCAGATGTCCATACCGTTTCACATACGCATCATAGGTCTGGTTTAGCTTGTGGCGCACACGCGTAAGCTCCTCTTCTGTTCCCGTCTTTTGCTGTAACTTTAACAGTCGGTGTACCAGATGCCGGATTTCATCCATCCCGGCGATCCTCTGACGTGCCATTCTTCCGACAGAAACCGCTTCCATCACAGAATTCCGTTTGAAATATAATGCCCCGCGTTCATCGAAAAAGTAGGTGTAATTCTTCACATCCGCCGGTGCCGGCGCATACACTGTTTCCTCTGTATGTACGCTTTCCGGCAGTGTCCCCTTAATCCGGTCCAGTGCTGCTTTTACATCATCCGCACAAAAATCCTGTTTCGTGACACAAAACGCATGTGGGAATCTGGTATCTGCCTGCAGGTCACCCAGGACCTGCTCCGGATGCTCCATAAAATAAGAATTGACCCGGAAGCCATCCGGTGTCTGTACCGTATCCACCCATGTGGCAATATCCGAAAGTGCATGCTCCTTCTTTTGCAGCACCAGAATGTCACTGGTGACTTTCGTCCCTGCCATTCCCTGAAATGCTTCTATGGGAAGCCGCACTGCTCCAATCAGTACCGCCTTTTTTGCCAGCAGTTTCCGGAATGATGCATTTGCTCCATCCAGTGTCCCCTTTGCGGTGATCAGGATTGCAATCCCGCCAGCCCGCATCAGGTCCACGCTCCTGATCAAAAAATATTCATGGATTTTCAGATGAAAGTGATCATAACGCGCATCTGCCACCTGGTAATCACCAAACGGGACATTTCCAATAGCACAGTCGAAAAAGTTATTCTCATACCCGGTATTTTCGAGTCCGGCCTGTGTGATCTCAGCCTTTTGGTAGAGTTGTTTTGCGATACGCGCACTCACAGGATCGATCTCTACCCCATATCGGTGGATCATCGGATCTGCATCCATGACACTGAAAAAATTTCCAATCCCAAGCGACGGCTCCAGCAGGTTTCCCTGTGAAAAGCCAAACCGCTTCAATGTTTCCCACATACCTTTAGCGATTCCCTGATCCGTATAAAAAGCATCCGTAACCGTTGCCCTGGCAGCCAGGTATTCTTCTTTCGTAAATAATTCCTGCAAGAGTTTGTGCTCGGACGTCCACGCTGCATCATCCTCTGAAAACGCCTGGGAGAGACCGCCCCATCCGACATATTTTGCCAATACTTCCTGCTCTGTCTCTGTTGCCAGACGGTTTTCCCTCTCCAGATGTTTTAACAGCCTGACTGCTTCCACGTTCCGCTTAAAACGTGCTTTTGCTCCCAGATGCATGACATCGCCATGAAACCGGAAATCCCTTCTTTGTTGTTTCTTCTTTTTCTGCCGGAACCCAAACCAGTCATACGACAAGAAAAAGGTAAAAAATTGCCTCATTTCTTTTTTCTTTCCTCCTTTTTTTGCATACAAAAAATCCGCACCAGTGTGCGGATTCCTTCTTTCTATCTATGTATAAACGGGATTTTCCCGATTGTATTTTGATTTCTCGCAGGCGATCTCCTGCCCATTAGACGATGCTGCTGCACCTGTTCTGATCGTGGGGATATGCTCCCACCTATGATTTGCTGTCCCAACGGGACATATGATTTCTTCAGGTCTGATCCTGATCTATGACTGATATTGTTTATATACGTCAGTTTTTTACATATGGAAACTTCATAAAGAATGGCAAGTCCAAAATACGTATAATCTGTGGGTTTTGGATCTCACCAAACGTTTCTTTTAGAGCTGTATGCAGTTCTTCCGGAAATACATTTGAGTGAAATGGTGACTCAAACAGTTCCTCTACGTTCATGGATGCCTTCGCTTCATGCGCCACTACAAAGGGAATCTGAAGCTCCTGTCCAGATGCTTTCCGAACCTCTCGCTTTTGGTCCACGCGGTATTTTCCCTTCCGGACGCTGGCACCTGTGGCAAAGTAAATCTCTGCCATCTCCTGGAAATCCCGATAAAATTCTGATGGCGTAAATTCCAATCCTTTAAAATCCTTGGAAAAGCAGATGCCCGGTAGATATAACGGCTTCCCATCCACCCGAAGTTTCAGGCAGTCTGTAAGCATCTCTCTTAGATTCGCTGGCAATTCACACAGATTCGGTAACATATTTTCTGTCCGGAATCGGTAAACATACATCCGATGATCTTGATCCATATGGTTCTTTTCCAAGAGCCGCTGCATGTCCGACTCCGTCAACTGATGAAAATACTTCTGCATGTCTTTCGATTTTTTCCCCAGTGACAACTGCCCCCACTCATGGATTGTCATCCCAATCCACTGAAAAAACTCCTGGTCGATTACCACAAACTGCACTTTCCCCAGTTTTTTAGGATAATGCGCACTCTGCCTTGCCATTTGCATTTGTATGATTGCGGCATCTGCACTGGAATGTATATTGTTCATCCAGTTCCATTCATCCTTGGAAGCCTCCGGATATAAAATATCCCAGATTTCATTCGTGTAACGCATAATTGGTAATGTATACTGTTCCATTTTCACACCTATTTGCAGGATCTTCCTGCATCCTTTCTCATCTGTCTACTTATATATACGGATTTCGAACACCTTTCATAACAAAAAAATGCAAAAAAATCCTGACCTCAATAAACGAAGCCAGGATTTCACTGTTTTTATCTTTTCTTCCTACCTACTGTTCTTTCGGCAACTGTGGCTCAGCAAGCCATTCCTGCACCATGGAAACATCTGCATTTAACGCTTGGGCAATCTGCTCCACTGGCAGGCCAAAGTCATTTAAGCGATTCGCCATTTCCTTTTTTGCTTCTAGTCTGCCCAGTACATAACCTTCCGCATATTCCTCCGCACATTCCTTGGCATACCCTTTTGCACGTCCCTTTGCATATCCTTCTGCACGTATCTCTTCTATCTCTCGACTCATTTATATGCTCCTTTTTTGCATTGTAGGCTCCAATAACTAATCAGAACCTATATCCATCTGTTTACAGGATTACTTCACTGGCGATGCGTCTGCTGAAAGCCATTCCTGAAGTGTCGAAACGTTCACCTTTAACGCCTGAGCAATCTGCTCCAATGGCATCCCCATTTCAGATAAGCTGTTTGCTATTTCTATTTTTGCTTCCATCCGTCCCTCTGCACGAATTTCTTCCGTTACTCGACTCATTTTCTGTTACTCCTCTTTTAACATAATAGGCTCCGATCGTTATATATCAGAGCCTATATCTTACTACTATTTCCGGTTATTCATCCTTAGTAAAATTATTTCACTGGAGAAGTTTCTCCTGAAAACCACTCTTGAATCAGTTGGACACTTACTTTCGCCACTTGAGCAACCTGCTCTACTGGCATGCCCAAGTCAAGTAATCTTTTTGCCATTTCTCTCTGAGCTTCAACTTTACCTTCCATTCGTCCCTCAACACGTCCCACTTCAAGACCAACTGCAATACCCTCAGAACGAATTTCTTCCATCTCTTTGCACATATATTCGACCCCTTTCTCTGATTCTTTCAACTCAAATATTCTTTTCGCCAATACACCGTCCTGCATATCAGATGCCGCCTTGCAGTGAAAATCATGCATCAGCCGTCCAAGCTCTGTATCCTCATGCTTGCTTGAATCCACATAAATAATGTGGGCTTCATCTCCAAATTCTGCCCCATTTTCTTTTATGATCCGATCCACGTGAGCAATCGGTAATTTGTAACCAAGCGTGTCATCCTGTGTAACAAATATAATATACGTTTCCGGAAGTTTATCAAAAAACTCTCCCGGATTCAATACATTCATATCCATTAATCCTAAATGATATCTGGCACGTTTCGGGATTGCTCCCTCATCTTCCTGTTGGATTTCTACATTGAACAGGCGACCATCCCCCGACTTTGCTACACAGTCAAGAACAGCACTCCTGCCATGTAAGTTTTTGAAATCCACCTGAACCTGGTTATCAAGAACGGTCAACATGCTGTCATTCATAATGATACGCAATATGTATTCACAACATTCCTTATCTTTGAGCACATTCCTTGCCAAAATATCGCTCATCATGGTAAGATTTTTAATCTTCTCAATGTACCACACTTTACGTTCTTCAAATGTTTCCATCTTATAGCTCATCGGTGTACTTCACCTCCCAACTATTCCCATGAAATCCATTTGTCTTTGAGACTATTTTACACATAATCACTTCTTCTTTCAAGTTCTCTACCTCCTGTTTTCATTTGAATTGTAAGTATTTGTTCCAGCCCTCCTTTCCATGTCTCTACTACTTATATACGGATTTAGCGGGCGTGAAATAACAAATATTTACAATTTTCTACAAAAAAGTTTCTGGAAATCACATTCCGGTTCCAAGATCAACCTATTTTGACATGATTCGTACCTGCAATCACTTCTTACTACGCTTTTTTGTTTCCTCAATTTCAGCTTTATGCCGTTTGAGCCACGCATCCGCTTCTTCTTTCGTATATGGTTCAATGCTTTCATCTACGACGTACTTTTCATAAAGGAAATATTCCCCTGTTTTTTTTCGGAATAAGATTTTAACACTGTGGTAAAAAATACATCCATTCTCAATACGCGCAACTTCTTTTGCAGTCTCGGTGCAATATACTTTTCCTTTTAATACTTTTTTCATCAAAAATTTCCTTTCCAATATTTAAAGTGCTGCTTCTGTTTTGCCTAATGAAACCGGTAAAAGAACATAGAGATAATCCATCCCTTTGATCAGACAAGGATCATTTGCACCACCCAAACCCAAGTCAATGGTTTCATCCTCTACGGCCTGCAAGATCTCCATCAGATAGCGGGGATTATATCCTATTCTTAGCGATCCACTTTCCCCTTCCGTTACGGCATTGATTGACTCTGACATTTCCCCTGCTGTGGTCGTCGCTTCCAGTGTCACTTTATTCTCCGCAACCTGTACGACCAATGGCTTCTGCACCTTATCTGCCAGCAGCAGCAATGCCCTGGAAACACTGTCCTTTAACTGTGTCTTATCGATTCTGATATTCCTGTTTGTCTTATCCTGCAGGAAAGCGGAAATATCAAAATATTTTCCGTCAACCAGCCGCATAGATGCCCAGACATCCGGCATCAGAAAGCAAGCCAGATGCTCCGTTACACACAGATCTACTTTCTGTTCCTCATTATTTAACAGCTTGGCGATCTCTTTTAATGGGATTCCCGGAAGATTTAATTCCATTTCCTCCGTCTGTACCTCTAGCGCCCGGATTGCGATCCGATGACCATCCAGTCCGGTCAGACGCATCTGCCCTTCCTCGCACTTAACATGTACCACCGACAGCATTTGATTTACTTCTGTAACTGCAATCGAAAATAGTACACCATTTAAGGCATCTTTCAACGCTCCCTGTAAAACGCTGCAACTCACTTCCATTTCTGTCAGATCCGGAAGTCCTGGAAAGCTCTCGACATCGCTGACTGGCAGTTTGATCTTCACCTTTTTCCCGGATATCACAGCCGTTTTTTCATCCGATTGAATTACCACATCACCGTCAGGCATTTTTCTGGAAATGTCTGCCAGTGATTTTCCATCAATCGCACAGCATCCTTCCTCCTCTACCGTTCCGTCTACCTTCACCCGTAATCCAATCTCCAGGTTGGTAGCTTCCAACAGGATTTCATCCTCTTTTGCTTTGATGATGATGCATTTTAAAATTGCCTGAGCCAATGATCTTCCATTGATGCCTTTCAATGCAATTGCTACTTTCTTTTCTAATTCATCATTGTCAATAGAAACTTGCATTTTTCTTTTCCTCCTTCTTTCTGGGTATGCAAAAAGACAGAGCATCATGCCCTGTCTTTTTACATATCTGCGTATTCATATTTATTTTTTGATAAACAGGACTATTCCTGTCATATCCAAGCTGGATATTTATGTAAGAAATCCTTACAAAAATAAGAGTATCTGACACTCTTAAACTGAACCATTCCATTGGAATGTGTTGACCTTTGTTAAATATATACGTTGATTTTAGATGGAAGGAAACTTACTTTGATACAGTATATCAAAATCAATCTATTGAATTACAATCATTTTCCTAAATGATAGCTCTATTTTTATAGTTTTTAAATATATTCTTTTTTAACTATAAACGAATTTATCATTATTTAGAGAATCTGTTTCATATACCCTTTGTTCATCTGGTAGACGCTGTTACATAATATTTTAATATCCTCTGCATTATGCGAAGATAATACGATTGTCACCCCTGTCTGCTTCATTTTGAGCAGTATATTTCTGACCTCTTTTACACCGTCTTCATCCAGTCCATTAAATGGTTCATCCAGAACTAATAACTTCGGTTTTTCCATAATCGCCTGTGCAATTCCAAGGCGCTGTTTCATTCCAAGACTGTATTTACTGACAGGGAGTCTGCTTTCAGGATCCAGATTTACTAATTCCATAATTTTTTTCACTTGTTCTTTCGATACACACTTTTTATATCCTGCCAAAATCTCCAGATTTCTTAACCCAGACATATGTGAAATAAAAGATGGGTTCTCAATTATCACCCCCATATTTTCGGGAAAATCAATGTCTTTTCCGATTACTTTACTATTTACTCTGACTGTTCCGTGTGTCGGATGCACAAATCCACAGATGCATTTCATCAACATTGTTTTTCCTGATCCGTTACGTCCTACCAGACCATATATTTTTCCACACTCAAATTGTACATTTATCTCATGTAAAATTTCTCTTCCCCGAATTGTAAGTCCAACATCCGTAATATCTATCATATATTGATTCATCCATTGTCTCCTATTCTGCATTTTTTTACCTGAAAAACATTTTCTGCAAACAATAGTATGTTTAAAACAAGAAAATACAGCAACGACCACCCAATTTTACATTTAGGCTGTGCATAAAATTTGTCAAAATGGACACCAAAAATTGCATGTGTCATAGGAAACAACCAGGATATTTTTTCAAAAAAGGACACTGAAATTGCTCCAATCACAGTCACTGACATTGCAACAAACATACCCATTTTTTTATGACCGATCAAATGGAAAAAACATAAGATTTGAAGTAAAACCATAAAATAGCACAGCATCAGACCAATGCATATCATTGCGACACTGATTGGAGTACCATGACTCATTGTTCCAGATTCCAAAAATAACCTGTCATTTTTCGCATATATCTCCGGAAATCCCGCATACATATCTGTCATAAAACTACTCCAATGGTTAGAAACCACTCCATTCCTTCCAACCCAGAGCAGACTTGTTACTACAAAAAACAATATACATAAAGTTCCAGTCAACATACCAAATAATATTTGTCCGCAAAGCCACATCACACGATTTGACCTGGAAAAAGCAAAAATATTATTTGCACTGTTATCCGGGAATCCGGATAATAATACACAAAACACCAGTGGTATGACTAAAATGTAAAATTGGAAGGACATAACCAGGTCAAATGGTTCCAACATATTAATTTGTAAATGTGTAAGCTGTGCCACTGAAATCATATCCCGATATACATATTCCCCCAGGAATATTGCAGCAAATAGTAAAATCAAAAAATTTTTCAAACTGATCCACTTCCGGAATTCCATTCCTGCGACACAAAAAATCCACCTGATTTTCTGTTTTTTATTCATTTCGTCTCCTTATTTGCAGATAAAATATCCCACAAATTGCAATAATCAATAGAATCAGAAAGATCAAATACCATCCGTATTTTATTCCAAAATCACTATAAAATGACCGGTCATAAAACAGATGATTCGATGGGAATAAAAATCTTATTGCATTGTATCTTGCCGGAATTTTTTCTCCATTATCGTAATATTGATATAATAAAAATCCTTCATATGCCGAGGACAATTTTTTACTAAAATATTCTGCCAGAACAAGCCCACTGACGGCATAAAAACATTCTTTACAAATTATTGTTATCACAATTGACAGCATAGCAAATACTGAGGCCAGCATTCCCGTATGAATAACTGAAACACCGAGATGAAATCCCCTTGCAGCAATCGTGGTTCCATACACATTCGCGATCACACTACTCTCTGCTGCATCACCTGAAAGCAGATAGACCGGGAACTTTATATAAACCAGAATAAAATATAAGATAATTCCAGATACAACACCGACAAATGTCTCTGCAGCAGCCTTTGTCATCCATTTCATTGTATATTTGATTCTTGTCGTTCTGGAAATTGACATATAGTAATGTCCGCTGAACCATTCTTCAGCAAATTCAGAAACAACCGGAAGTACTGACATCACTGGCAGTAACACAATAAACCATTCCATATCGCGAAAACTTACAGCTACACTGTAAGAACTTGCCATTTCACCCATCTGTAATAATTGTGACTTACCATAAGTTACAAATGCCATAAGCGTCATCTCATGTAGATCAACATCACTTCCCGGAAAACGACTTGTAAAACACAATAACATAATCCCAACAATACAGATCAGGTATTTCCCTGAAACTATTTCCTTTTTCATTAATCTTTCGCACAAGAATTACCGTCACCTGCCTAATCCTAATATACCATGGTAGTAATATCACCTGTAATCGCATCCACATCAAAATACATCTTTCTGTATTCAGATAGACCTGTGTTCTCAATAGAAAAATGGTATACAGGCCGACAATGAATCGACTGAATATACCCCCACTCTCTTTTTTCCTCATTTTCATACTCAAATTCTGTCTGATATAGCAACTCGATCGAGCTGATCTGAAACTGCTTGTCTTTCGATATATAATTACTTAACGTCTCGCACACCACATCAAGCGGCAATACTTTGTCATAAGTATTCAGAGTCTGAACAGATTCAAAATTCTGGCAACAACTCCAGATAAAGCCCAATTTATCTTTTTCAAACATTGTAACCAGATGGTTCGTACCAAATGGTTCAGCGGTCAGATTATCTTTTCCAGAATCTTCATTCATACTATCCAGTGAGGTTGCATCATCATGGTTTAATGCAACACCATCATAAGCGGTTCCTACATCAAACTCATAATAATATATCTCATCAGTTAATTTTCTTACATCTATCCCGAATACGGAATAATCAAGATATTCCGATCCTACATAATAATAATCTTCTTTCATATGCTTTTCAACATAGTCCACTGCTTCTGTCAACAACAGGTCGCCATCTGATAAATGGTAAGAAATATTTGAAATATCATCTTTATCCAGATCATAAGTTGCTACCGATGTCCCCAGATTTGTAGAACGATATCCATAAGCATCCTTTGAGTGATCATCCTGGTCGCCTACCAATGTTGTCGTTGTAGCATAATCCCCCATTTCCAACATAAAATTTGAAAAGACAAGCAGTTCAGAACATATTCCATCATTATAACCAATATATTGTACCTGCTCTTTTTGCTCCTTTGTTGCTTCATCCAGTGGAATTACTAACCTATCATTTTTTTCATTATCCCAATACATAATATTCATATAAGGTACCAAATCAGTATCCTCTTCCAGTCCTTCATACTTTCGAATATTATATTCAAACTTTTCCAACTGTCTTTCAAATGTATCTGTGGAAACCGGGAAATTCAATTCATAAACCTCATCTACATCTGGAATTGTAATCTTTGTATTCGATATATCAAGATTTTTATAGTTTTCAGTAATGGTATCTGTTTCAACTTTTGAGATGGGGATAAAATTTTTCTCTTTTTGAGGAATTTCTGATTTATTGGCAGAACAACCCGTCAAAAAAGTGATTAATCCAATCAATATAAATAGGGAGAATTTTTTTATATATATCATGCTAATTACCTCTACAACAAAAGGAGCCAAAATAAATCTGACTCCTTTCGCTAATTTCTTCTCAAGGTTACTATCCATTAGTCCTTATTGTTCCTGACATAGACGCTTTCGAGCCATTTCCATAAGTAAGTGAAGCTTTCATATAAACAGTATCAACCGACGGCATTGATTTATGTTTAAATGTTATACTTTTATTTACATCTGTAAAAGTTACTGTTTTATTTAGTGCCACTGCATTAGTGCATGCACTATTCGAATATTCCCGAATTGTCGTTGATTTTGATGCCACATCACCACTCATAGCTGTACAAGATGCTACATAACCATTTCCAAAATTAACAATAGACACGACTTGAGTTGTTTGATATGACCCCGGCTGAGCATGCACACTCCATGATCTTGAAGTTGCTGCATAAGCTCCAGTTGTACTCATTAAACACAATGCTGCTGCACAACAACCTGCAACAATACTTCTAACCTTATTTTTCAACATATTTTTTCTTCTCCTAATATAATTTGTCAATCACATCTCCTTCAGTCACCATTGGACTCCCCTCCTCCTTTATTTGATGAATTAATAATATCATTGTTTATTATGTATGTCAACATATATTTAGTTTATATAGGTATTGATTATTTTCTATATTTTGGTTACTATATAATCATAAAAAATAGAAAGCTTCCTGTATACTTTAAATAAGCCAAGAGATTGACATAAAAAAATACCTCAAGTAAATTTAGATTATTACTAACCTGCCAGTTGGTAAAAATCTAAAAAATACAAGAGGTATCTAACATGAATCTTAAAAGCACAAAGAAGAAAAATCAATTAATTACAGCAAATATTTTTGAACAACAGGAACTTTTGAAAAAAGCGAAGGTGATCAGGGAAAATCTTAAAGCGTCAACCTGGCATGAGTTAGAAATCAATGGTAAGTTTGATAAAAATGAAAAACTCTCATTTATCAGTGATGACATGCTTATTTTAGGATGCGATGTCGGCAGTGAAACGCACTATGTGAGAGCAATCGACACCCGCGGCAGAGAGTTCAGTAAGTCCGCCTTTTCGTTTAATAATGATTCAGAGGGATTCCAGAGTGCAAAGGAATGGGCGGTAAAGATAGCTGCTGAACATAATAAGAATCAGATCGTGCTTGGATTAGAGCCGACAGGTCATTACTGGTTTTGCCTTGCGACGTGGATGATTTCCAATGGAATCAGCGTTGTTCAGGTAAATTCTTATGCTGTGAAGCAGACGAAGGAGGTTGAAGACAACAGCCAGCTGAAAGACGACACGAAGGATCCGAAACTGATTGCAAATCTTGTCAAGGATGGCAACTTCGCTATGCCATATCTTCCAGAAAAACTTTATGGGGAACTTCGCAGGTTATCGATGTTCAAAGATCAGCTGAATGAGGACAGGATCCGTTCCATAAACCGGATGCACAGGGAGATGAAGATCTATTACCCAGAGTATAAGGATGCGTTGGGAAAGTCGATGGTGCATTCAGCCTGGAACTGCTGAAACAGGCACCATTTCCGGATGATTTAAAAGCACTTGACGAAGACGGAATAAGACAGATCTGGCACGAAGCTAAGCTTAGAGGACGCGGCTATAGCAGGTCAGGAGAAATCTTAGGGTATGCGAGAGCAAGTGTTGGTATCAGGGATGGAGCGGACGCAGCCAGGATTGCGGTACAATGGTTTGTTAAGAAGGTTATTGAAAGACAGAAAACAGAAGCAAGATAAACAATTTTGCGAGTGAGGATGATGTTTTCTAAAAAAGTGGAACAATATAATTGACGCGACTTGCTTACGACTTTATAATTAAGTCGTAAGCTTAGTCGTAAGCAAATCGTAAGAAGCATTGGAGAAAAAATATGGCAATTCCAATTACTATTGAAAAACTTTTAACGGAAAATGTCGTGGAATGGGCGAGAATAGAGTTTAAGGAAGGCTGGAACCCAGATACTACTTTAAAGACAATCAGTGCATTTGCTAATGATATTGATAACTGGGGCGGTGGATACATTGTTATAGGAGCGAAAGAAAAGGATGGAAAACTTGTTCGTCCAGTAACAGGTATTGCTCCAGATGCAGTAGATAGGATTCAAAAAGATCTGCTTAGATACTGTAAATATCTTAAACCTGTGTACATTCCTCAGAGTGAGCCTGTTTATTTTGATGGGAAATTACTTCTTTTGGTATGGTGTCCTGGTGGATACGAAAGACCGTACGCATGTCCTAAGGCACCAGATACAAAGAACAGCGAAAAGATATACTATATCCGGAAGTTATCCAGTACAATAGAGGCGACTGATACAGATGTAAAAGAGTTAATGTCACTATCTCACAATATTCCGTTTGATGATAGGATAAATCCTAAAGCAGAGATGAAGGACTTAAAATATCCAATTATAAAGAATTATCTGCAAAATGTGGATAGTAGCTTGTTGAATGATATTGACACTATGGATACAGAGCAGTTGGCAAGAAATTTAAGGATAGCAGACGGACCGTCGGAGTATTACAAGCCGCTGAATGTGGGAATTTTATTTTTCAATGATCATCCAGAGTCGTTTTTCCCGTATAGTCAGATAGAGGTGGTTAATATTCCGGATCCAACAGGGCAAGGAATCAATGTGGTCAACCTAATGTCAACTTAAGACAAGTGCCTGCTCAGGTTAATGACTAACGGTGCGAAATTGAGAAAAGAGGAAGGTAGATTTGAAAAGA
>OLPG01000182.1_pt1 | contig 66573 bp, 55 predicted proteins | sample 1672311 | NCBI WGS metagenome assembly OLPG01 (sample SAMEA3136670, study PRJEB25190) | human gut metagenome | biome: human gut; feature: human-associated habitat; material: faeces | place: Austria | collected 2013 | reverse complement strand
GGGCTGCATTGCCCGGCGGCGCTTCGTTGTTGCAACGTTGTTACGGTTTACGCCTTGTCAACCTCGACGTCGACGGCTTCCTCGAAGTATTCCTTCACCGGAGCCTCGCCGAAGTCCTTCACTTCCTCAAGATGCCAGCACTCGGTTTTCGGCAGGCCAGGGATGCTGTCGGCCAAAAACACCGGGTCTTTGCCGTCCGCGCGCTGCTCGGAGTAATCCTTCAGCGCAGCCAGCGCCCACTTGCCCAGAAGCAGGATGGCAATCAGGTTCATGATGGCCATCAGGCCCATGAAGATGTCGGCCAGGTTCCACGCCAGATCGAAGCTGTTCACCGCGCCGTAGAAGATGACGGCCAAGCACGCCAGGCGGAAGATGACCAGCGCGGTTTTGCTGTCGTTCTTGATGAAGCGGAAGTTCGACTCAGCGTAGAAGTAATTGCCGATAAGGCTGGAGTACGCGAACATGAAGATGGCGAACGTGATGAAGTGGATGCCGATGGGGCCCACGGCGTTGTTCACGGCCATCTGCACCAGCGGCATGCCATTCAGACCAGCGGCCGCGGAGGGATCTTGCACGTAGAACACCAGCACCATCATGGCCGAGCACGTGCAGATAAGCAGCGTGTCAATGTACACGGACAGGCTTTGCACGAGGCCCTGCTTCACCGGGTGTGACACGCTGGCCGTTGCGGCGGCGTTCGGGGCAGAACCCATGCCGGCCTCGTTCGAATACAGACCGCGCTTGATGCCCAGCATAACCACCGAGCCGGCGAAACCGCCGAAGATGGACTGGAAGTCGAACGCGCTTTCGAACATCAGGCCGAACACGGCGGGCAGCCACGTGATGTTGGAGATGGTGGTCCACAGCGCAATGGCAATGTAGGCGATGGCCATGACGGGCACGATGATGGATGTGATGACGCTGATGCGCTTCGAGCCGCCGAAGATGACGCCGGCCGTGAGCACCACCAGCGCCAGGCCCGCCGCCGCCGCAACGCCGTTCGTGGCGTAATCGGGGATGTAGTATTCAAGCGAGCTGCACGCGTTGAACGCCTGCAGGCCGTTGAAGCCGAACGCGAAGCACAAGATCAGCAACACGCTGAACAGCACGCCAAGCTTGTGGCTGCCAAGCGCCTGATGAATATAGTAAGCCGGGCCACCGCGGAACTCGCCGTCGATGCCGCGCACCTTCCAGATCTGCGCCAGCGTGGACTCCACGAACGCCGAAGCCGCGCCCACCAGCGCCATGAGCCACATCCAGAACACGGCGCCCGGACCGCCCGTGGCAATGGCCGTGGCCACGCCGGCGATGTTGCCCGTGCCCACGCGGCTGGCGGTGGACACCATCAGCGCCTGGAACGATGAAATGGAGCGCTCGCCCTCCACGTGCTTCTTCTCGGTCAGCTGCTTGAACATGTCCTTGATGAAGCGAATCTGCACGCCTTTCGTGCGGATGGTGAAGTACACGCCCACTGCTACCAGCAGGATAAGCAGGATATACGTGTACATGAAGCCGTCGATTTCGCCGGTGACGTCGACAAGCCATGCGTTGAAGTCCATGTGGCTTTCCCCTTCTCGAACCGAATTTCATCCCGGGAATTTGTGCGCCCGCACAAAAGTTCACGGAAAGACCACTATACCGCATTTTGGCCTGGAAGAGAAAGGGTAGGCTTTCGCGAAACCCCGCCTCGCCGGCATTCAAAACCGCCGTAAGAACGCCGAAAGCAACGAGAATAACCTCGCCTGATTGGGCAAAACCGCGCCGCACATGACTAGCTGTAGCCGAAGCCCATCGAGCTTTCGTCAGCTTGACATCGGCGAACGGTTTAAACGTCACCCGCAGACGGCGCGTAAGCATCGGCGAGCGCAATTGTGTTCGTCGTTTTCGTTTTACTTTGCCGTAACCTTGCTTTTCCGCTCGAATGGCTAGAATGGTCTCTCACCGAATATAAAGCGACGACGCGTAAGGGGCGCTCATGCTTTCCGAACGATTTTTGACGAACCTGGTCAAGGGGATGACCAAGCGTCATCTCGACCTTCAGCCGACTGACGAGAAATTCTTCCCCGACCCGAAACCGGGCGTAAAATACATGCTGTACCTGCACGTGCCGTTTTGCCAGGTCCTGTGCCCGTACTGCAGCTTCAACCGCTACGTGTTCCACGAGGACATCGCCCGCACGTACTTCAAGAACTTGCGCCGCGAGATGATGATGCTCAAAGAACGCGGCTGGGATTTCGAAACGCTGTACTTCGGCGGTGGCACCCCCACCATCCTGCTTGACGAGCTGTGCGAGACCATTGATTTAGCCCGCGACAACTTTCACATCAAGGAAGTGGGCGTGGAGACAAACCCGAACCACCTGACCGACCCGTGGCTTTCTGAGCTGAAAGGCCGCGTGCAACGCCTGTCCGTGGGCGTGCAAAGCTTCAATAACGACCTGCTCAAGCAGATGGATCGTTACAAGAAGTACGGCAGCGGCGAAGAGATTTTCGAGCGCATCGGACTTGCGGCGCCATATTTCGACTCCATCAATGTTGACATGATCTTCAACTTCCCGAATCAAACTGAAGACATCCTGTTTGACGACCTGGAGAAGATCGTGGCGTGCGGTGCGCGACAGACCACGTTCAGCCCACTGTACGTTTCCAGCGCCACCACGCGCAAGATGGAGAAGTCGCTCGGCAACATGGATTACAACCGCGAGTACCGCTACTACCAGATTCTTGACGGCGTGCTTACCGGCGGTGACCAGCCGTTTTTCAGCCGCGATACCATCTGGACGTTCAACCGCCTAAACCACGACGGCGGTCACGACACGAACCTGTACGCCGAAGAGTTGCAGGTAGCCTACAACGAATACCCCGGCATCGGCAGCGGCTCGATCACGCACCTCAACGGCGCGCTGTATGTGAATACGTTCAGTCTGCAGGAGTACAACGAGGCCATCGAAGCCGGGCACATGTCCATCATGGGTAAATGCGTCATGTCGAAGCGCGATCTGGCGCGCTACTACTTCCTGCTGCACCTGTATCAGCTGCGCCTGGACAAGCAGGACTTCAAGCAGCAGTTCGGCCAGAGCATCGAAACGCTTTTGCCTGCGGAAATGGCGTTTTTCCGCGCGCACCGCGCATTTGAGACCGACAACGCGCAGGAGCTGACGCTCACGTGCATGGGCCGCTACCTGACGCTTATTTTGTATCGCCAGTTCCTGTCGGGCATGAACAACCTGCGCGACCAGGCTCGCGACGCGCTTTCCGGCCCCGAGCACGACCTGCTGTTCGGCGACGAGACGAACTGCAGCGCTTGCTTAGACTAACGTTCGCAGCAACCGCTTACTGCGAAACGGCACCCGTTTGGGTGCCGTTTTTGTTGCTACCGCATGATGATTGGCAGCAGCGTTTGCGTTGGCGAAACGGTCGATGGTTTCGTTTGCGGCGTGTGCGCGCAGCAGGCGATTTGCAAACGCGGGCAAACTTTCTGCTTGCGCAGGTGCACAGGCAAGCCTATACTGTCCAACCAAGATATCTGTTCAGGGCGAGGTGAAATTCCTCACTGGCGGTAACGCGAAGCGCTCAGGCGCCATCGCGAAGTCCGCAACCCGAGCAGGTTGCGCAAACGCCGTTTCGGCGGCGGGTTGCAACTTGCTTGGCTGATCTGGTGAAAAACCAGGACCAACGGTTACAGTCCGGATGGAAGAACAGGAGCACGAACGCATGCGGCCGGCAAGTCGCGTGCGCGCCGCGGTTTTCCGCGACGTAACGATGCCCGCGGCGCTCACTTCGCTGGCCGGGCACCTCATCGTTGCTTGTTTACGCCCGCAGATTCCCTGCGGGCGTTTTTCATGCCTGGACCTCGCAGGGTGGCTACGAGAGAAAGGGCACACATGGCAGGCATAACGAAACCTCAACCCCAGAAAGGAAACGAAAGCGCAGCTGGCGAAGCCGTGGCAGCATCCGCTTGCGATGGGCTGCCGCAGCAGCCGGGCGACGCATGCGCGCCCGGCAGTAGGCAGAACGCGCACGCGAACGCTGCGGATGCCGACGATGCGCGCGGCAAGCCATCGACGTTCGCGAATAGCGCAGGCGCCGGCTGCGAGCACGACGCCGATGACGCGCGCTTCATGCGCCGCGCCATCGAGCTGGCGTGGCGCGGCGCCGGTTGGACGAACCCGAACCCGCTGGTGGGCTGCGTCATCGTGCGCGAAGGGCGCGTTATCGGCGAAGGCTGGCACGAGCGCTACGGGCAGGCGCATGCCGAGCGCAACGCGCTGGCCGACTGCGCGCTGCGCAGCGGGCAAGGTGCAAGCGGCCAACCGGCCAGCCCCGACGACCCGGCACACGGATGCGCGCAAGGCGCCACGGCGTACGTAACGCTGGAACCCTGCTGCCACACCGGCAAGCAGCCGCCGTGCACCGAAGCGCTTATCGCAGCGGGCATCGCGCGCGTGGTGGTGGGCAGCCGCGACCCAAACCAGCTCGTAGCCGGCAAAGGCTGCGAAGCGCTGCGCGCCGCCGGCATCCGCGTGGACGCAGGCGTGCTGCGCGCTGCGTGCGACGAACTCAACTCCGTTTTCTTCCACTTCATCACGCACAAAACGCCGTACGTGGTGGCGAAATGGGCCATGAGCGCCGATGGCAAAATCGCTTGCGCGTCGGGCGATGCGCGCTGGATCACTGGCCCCGAAGCGCGTGCCGACGTTCACGAGCTGCGCCATAGGCTTGCCGCCATCTGCGTAGGCATCGGCACCGTGCTTGCCGACGACCCGCTGCTGACCTGCCGCCGCGACACACCTGGCAGCCAACCCGTGCGCGTGGTGCTTGACTCGCGCCTGCGCATTCCCGAAGACTGCGCGCTGGTTCGCTCGTGCAGCGAGGGCGCCGCTCCGCTTATCGTCGCAACGTGCGCACCCGTAGCCAATGAGGCATCGCCCGAGGCTGCGAAGGCAAAGCGCCTGGCCAGCAGAGGGGTCGAGGTGCTTTCCGTTGCCCCCGACGCTGCCGGACACGTTTCCGTTTCCCACCTGCTTGCCATGCTGGGAAACCGCGGCATCGACTCGCTGCTGGTGGAAGGCGGCGCCGGCGTGTTGGCGGCGTTCTTCGAAGCCGGCGCCGTCAACGAGGCCGTAGCGTACGTGGCGCCGAAGGTCATCGGCGGCGCCGAAGCGCCCAGCCCCGTTGCCGGAAAAGGCGCGCCTTGCATGGCCGACGCCGTGGCTCTTGGCCGCGCAACCAGCGATGTGCTCGGCGACGACGTGAAGCTCATGTTCGCACCTGCGGGCGCCGCGCGCGTGGCAAGCCAAACGCGCATCGCGCGCAAAGCCGCCGACGATTGGCACGCGTCTGCCGCGGAAGGAGGCGCACCATGTTCACCGGCATCGTAGAGGAGCTCGGGCGCATCGTGCGCGTGCCCTCGCCCGGCCGCGCGGGCCAGCTGGAAATCGCCGCCACCCGCGTGCTTACCGGCACGAACGTCGGCGACAGCATCGCCGTGAACGGCGTGTGCCTTACCGCCACCACCGTTTCCGCCGCCGGATTCACCGCCGACGTCATGCCGCAAACGCTTGCGCACTCCAACCTTGGCGCGCTGCGCGCCGGCAGCCCCGTGAACCTTGAGCGCGCCATGGCGGCCGATGGACGCTTCGGCGGGCACATCGTGTCGGGGCACATCGACGGCACGGGTACCATCCGGCGCATCCGTCGCGACCAAAACGCCGTGCGATTCGCCATCGAGGCGCCGGCGAGCATCATGGCGCTGATTGTGCAGCGCGGCTCGGTGGCCATCGACGGCATCAGCCTGACGGTGGCCGAGCTTGCCGCCGACGCGTTCGAGGTGTCCATCATCCCCCACACCATCGAGCAGACAACGCTTTCGCACCGCAAACCCGGCGATGCGGTGAACCTGGAAAACGACGTGGTCGGCAAATACGTTCAACGATTGTTGCACGGAGCTTGTACAACGCCAACAGAACGCGAAGCAGCGAATGCGTCCGCTTCCCCTTCGCCGCTTTCCCTCTCCTATCTTTCCGCACACGGCTTCTAGCCTTCCCCACCTGAAAGGACTCACTCATGAGCATGAATACCATTCCTGAAGCGCTTGACGAGCTGCGCGCCGGCCACGTCATCATCGTGGTGGACGACCCCGACCGCGAGAACGAGGGCGACCTCATCTGCGCTGCCGAATTCGCCACCCAGGCAAACGTCAATCTGATGGCCAGCGTGGCGAAGGGCCTTATCTGCATGCCGATGAGCAGCGAGATCGCGCACAAGCTCAACCTGGAGCAGATGGTTTCCGAGAACACCGACAACCACGAGACGGCGTTCACCGTCAGCATCGACCACGTGTCCACCACCACGGGCATTTCGGCCGCCGAGCGTTCCATCACCGCCATGAAGTGCGTTGACCCCGACGCCAAGCCCAGCGATTTCCGTCGCCCCGGGCACATGTTTCCCCTGGTAGCAAAAGCAGGCGGCGTGCTTGAGCGCAACGGGCACACCGAGGCCACCGTCGATTTGATGCGCCACGCGGGCATGAAGCAGTGCGGGCTGTGCTGCGAGATCATGCGCGAAGATGGCACCATGATGCGCACGACCGAACTGATGGAGCTGGCACGGCAGCGCAACCTGGTTATCGTTTCCATCAAGCAACTGCAAGACTGGTGCCGCACGCACGACAACCACATGCACGAGCAGGCGTGCGTGCAACTGCCCACGGCGTTCGGCACGTTCACCGCACACGGGTTCGTGAACGACATCACCGGTGAAGAGCACGTGGCGCTGGTGAAGGGCGACCTGGGCGACGGACGCGACGTGCTGTGCCGCGTGCATTCCGAGTGCCTGACCGGCGACGTGTTCGGGTCGATGCGCTGCGACTGCGGCGAGCAACTGCATGCGGCGCTGGCAGCCATCGAGGCCGAAGGGCGCGGCGTGCTTCTGTACATGCGCCAGGAAGGGCGCGGCATCGGGCTGATGAACAAGCTGCGCGCCTATGAGCTGCAGGAGCAGGGACTTGACACCGTCGAGGCGAACGAGGCGCTGGGGTTCGCTCCTGACCTGCGCGAATACTGGAGCGGCGCCCAGATTCTGCGCAATTTGGGCTGCAAGTCGCTACGCCTGCTTACGAACAACCCCGACAAGGTGTACGGGCTTTCGGGCTTCAACCTGGAAATTTCCGAGCGCGTGCCCATCGAGATTGCCCCGCAGGAGCACGACCGCCGCTATCTGCAGACGAAGGCGCACCGCATGGGGCACCTGCTGGAGCATCTGGAAGACTAGCTTGCACGCCGACGTTGTACGTGTTTAGTGCAACATCATATCAACTTCGCATAAGCCACGCCTATACCGAAACGAAAGGATTTCATCATGGCCATCAACATCATCGAAGGAAACGTTGTCAACGAGGGCATGAAGGTGGGCATCGTGTGCGCCCGCTTCAACGAGTTCATCACGGCCAAGCTGCTTGGCGGCGCGGTGGATGCGCTGCGTCGTCACAACGTGCCCGAGGAAGACGTCACGGCAGCGTGGGTTCCCGGCGCATTCGAGATTCCCGTCACGGCCAAGCGCATGGCCGCAAGCGGCAAGTACGACGCGGTCATTTGCCTGGGCGCGGTCATCCGCGGCGCAACGTCGCACTACGACGTGGTGTGCAACGAGGTGTCGAAAGGCATCGCGCAGGTGCAGCTGGAAACGGGCGTGCCCGTGATGATGGGCGTGCTGACCGTCGACACCATCGAGCAGGCTATCGAACGCGCGGGCACGAAAGCCGGCAACAAGGGCTTCGAATGCGGCGTGGGCGCCATCGAGATGGTCAACGTGCTGCGCCAGCTGTAAGCGGGCTTGCGGCTCAAGCGGCGCGCAGGGTTGTGGGCGGTGCAGCTTACGATTCGGCGGCTCGTCAATCACGTCGCAGCCTAGCGGCCACTGATCGTCCGGCAAGCAGCAGCCGTCCGCACCACCCGGCCTCGTTGTGGGTAAGGGGACTTCGCAATTCGCGCCTTTCGTGAAGCGCTTCGGTTAGCGCCGCCGCAACCGAAGCGCTTTGCTAGACTCATCGGCATGATGAAAGACAAAATCAAACCCCAAAACCCCGAAGACGCATCACCTGCCTCCTCGGCCCAGCAGTCCCAAACCGGGCACCTCTCCTGCAAAACCGCCGCGATCATCTCCTGGATTGTCGTGGCCTTCATGCTAGCGTTCATCTTCTACATGTCCAGCCGCAGCGGCAACGACATCGATCACAACACGGGCATTTTCTCGGCAATCAAGGAATGGCTGTCCGTCCAAGCGCTTGCGCTTTTCGGCCGCGAAGTTGACGTGAGCCCCGTCGGGCACTTCTGCGAATACCTGGCCCTAGGCACCGCGCTTGCCAACGCGCTGCGGTTCCATCTGAAACCTGAAGGTGCGGCCGGCGCGCTGCTGGTGGCCCGGCCTATCGATGCGCTGTCGAAATGGGCGCCCGCCATTGCCGCAGCGCTTTCAAGCGCGTACGGCGTCACCGACGAGTTCCATCAGATATTCACCCCCGGACGCAGCTGCGACCCCATGGACTGGCTTGTCGACACCATAGCCGCTACTATCGGTGCCCTCATCTGCTACTTCGTGCTGAAAAAGCTCCGAAAATAAACGAAGGACCCCACGGGGTCCTTCTCTTTCTCTCTCAGAAGCGAGAGCAGAGCAACGAAGCGAAAGCAACCAAAATGGAACGCTGGCGATTCGTTAGCTCCATCGTTGATGGCGCTTGCCCCGCCCCCGCCTAGCGCACCGCAGCTCATTGCAGCACACACAGCGCGGCGGGCATCACTTCGGCCTCGAACACGCTTGCCTCGATGCGTTCGCCGTCCACCTGCGCGGGCGGCGTTTCGTCGAACTCGACACGGACCTTGCGCGCCTGGTGAAACTCCATGCGCGGCGACGAAACGTGGTTGCCGTTTTTCGCGCGAAGGAAAATAGCCGCGGCACCCACCGGCCCGATGGGCGGATTGCTGATGCACAAGTCGAACAGCCCGTCGTCCAAACGTGCATCGGGGCAAATGCGGAAGCCTCCGCCGTAGTACGGCCCCATCTGCACAGCGAACGTGATGGACGCACCCTGCATAACCGGGCCATCGTCAAGCTGCAAGCGGTAAGCGCGCTCATCAAGGTGATGGAACAGCTGGTCAAACCCGCTTGCCATATACAGCGCCGTGCCGCTTTTGCCCGTGCGCTTGCGACGTTCCATGGTGTCAAGCGCAATAGCGGCGTCAAGCCCAAACGACAGCGTTTCGGCGAAGAACTCGCCGTTGACGCAGCCGATATCAACAGGGCGCGCCTTCGCGTGCAGCAGACGCGCGCAAGTTTTGTCAACCTGCGCCGGAATGCCCAGAGCACGCGCATAGTCGTTGCCGGAGCCCACGGGAATCACGCCAAGCTGCGGACGCGCGGCAACAGGCAGCGCCATCAGGCCGTTCACCACCTCGTGGATAACGCCGTCGCCGCCAAGCGCCACCACGGTGTCGGCCCCGTCAGCCGCCTTCGCAAGCGCGCACGCATGACGCGGCCCCGCCGTGCGCGCAACCGTTACCGCATCAGCGCCCAGCGCAGCGCGCAGCAACTCGGTCGCCCGATCAGCCGCCGCATCCCCCGCCCCGCTTTGCGCAGCCGGATTCGCAATCAACAACACCCGCCCCAGCAAAGACAAGGCTCCTCCTACCTCTTCCAGAGGCCCGTCTTGCCGCCGTCTTTCAGCAGCAGGCGCACGTCCATGATCTCCATGCCGCGGTCAACTGCTTTGCACATATCGTAAATGGTCAGGCACGCCACGCTTGCCGCGGTCAGCGCCTCCATTTCGATACCCGTTTTGCCCGTGACGCCCGTGGTGGTGGTCACATGGATGCCCACACGGCCGTCCTCGCGCTGTCCTTCGTGCACCGGCTCGCACTCCACCTTCGCCTTCGTGATGTTCAGCGGATGGCACATGGGAATCAGCGTGCTCGTTTGCTTTGCGGCCATCACGCCCGCCACGCGCGCGCACGCCAGCACGTCGCCCTTCGCCGCTTTGCCCTCGACGATCAGCGCCAACGTGTCGGGATGCATGCTGATGAAGCCCTCGGCCACGGCCACGCGCTTCGTGACGTCCTTATCGGACACGTCCACCATGCGCACGTCGCCCTTCTCGTCGATATGCGTCAAATGCTGCTGCTCAGTCATAGCTGTTCTCCTAAAAACGAAAACCGATCGAAGTCTTATCGCTTCGCAGCTTACTCCTACTAGTGGGACAAAGGGACTGTCCCTTTGTCCCAAAGAACATCAGGGACGCCACCAAAGTCAGCGAGGACGCCTGTGGTGCGTCGTATTCGTGGGAACGTGAAGGCGAAGCGTACTTTGGTACGCGAGTCTTCAGGTTCGCGCGAAGACGGCGTGCCACGGGCGGCCGCAGCGTCGAGCCAATCCGTTTGCCGGCAGGCAAACGGAACCGCTTAGCCGCCGATTTGGCTCATGCGGCGTTCCGTGCCCGTGATGTCGTCGTGGTCGTCGGGCTTTGCGCCTAGCGCCAGGCGGAACACGTCGGCCAGGTCCTGCTCGATTTCCGCTTCCGACTTGCCGCTGCGCAGCACGCTGCGCACGTCGTATTCGCGGTCGCTGAACAAACACGGGCGCAGCTTGCCGTCGGCCGTTAAGCGCATACGATTGCATTCCCCGCAGAAATGTCTGCTCATGGGGCTGATGAACCCAACCGTACCCTTTGCACCGGGGAACTCGAAATAGCGCGCCGGGCCCCAGCCCAGCGGCTGATGTTGCCCGGCCGGCACCAGCTCGGGCAGCCCTTCGGCACGGGCGGCCTTATTGATGCGCTCGTGCAGCTCCTCGCACGAGATAACATCGTCGGGGCCCCAGCCGCAACCGTCCGAACCCGAGCTTTCGCCCACGGGCATATACTCGATAAAGCGCACATGCAGCGGGCGGTCGATGGACAGCTTTGCGAATGCCAAATAGTCCTGATTCAGCTGACGCACGGCCACGGCGTTGATTTTCACGGGGTTGAAGCCCGCCGCAAGCGCCGCGTCGATGCCGTCAAGCGCCTCTTGCAGCTGCCCGCGCCGCGTGATGAAGTGGAACTGCTCGGCGTCAAGCGTGTCCAGCGAGATGTTCACGCGCGAAAGCCCCGCCTCGCGCAGCTGATCGGCCATGCGCGGCAGCAGCACGCCGTTCGTGGTCAGCGAGATATTCTTGATGCCCGGCGTTTCGTTGATGTCGCGTACCAGGTCAACCACGCCTTTGCGCACCAGCGGCTCGCCGCCGGTCAGACGCACGCTGCGGATGCCCAGCTTCGCGAACGCGCGCACCACCTGCGCAATCTCCTCGATGCGCAAGATGTCGGTATGGCACATGGATTCCACGCCCTGCTCGGGCATGCAGTAGATGCAGCGGTAATTGCAGCGGTCCGTCAGCGATATGCGCAGATAATCGATGGTGCGACCGTGTCCGTCCTTCATGAAAGCCCCTCTCATTTCGAACCCTCAGTGTACCACGAGCGCGCCGAATGCGCCCTTGAGGGTAACAGTTGCCACACGCTGCTCGCCGAATCAACGCAACCGCCCATCGAAGCGAACGGCGAAGCGTACGAATCGCCTCGCAAACAGGCCCTCAGCCGCCAACCACCGCCCAGACAACGCCAGCCGCATCCACGCCATCAGCCCACGAAAAGCGAAAGCCTCCCGCCTCGGGCCACCGCAATCGTGTCCAAGAAACGGGAGGCCGTCGCTTACACGCAAAGCCTTCGCTGCCTATTTCTCAACCAGGTACAGCTTGTCGTCGGGAATGCGAATCCACACTTCCTCGCCCTCATGCGGCAAGTGCGCGGCATCCACCTTCAGCTTGTCCACGCGCCAAAACAGATGCTGGTGCAGGTACTTCATCTCGTCTTCCGTGCGCTCGACGGCAGGCGCCGCCTTCTCGCTGCGGTCGCAGAAGCCCAAAAGCACCGTGCGCTCGAAACGCGAGTCGCTCACACGGTCGACGCGCATACGGAAGCAGTTGCGGCCCGGGCCATCGGCGCGCTCGAGGTAAAACGCGCGCACGCCCAGGCACTTGACCCCTTCGGGCACCTCGGCGGCCGTCTCCACCTCAACGCCCCACTTCGGCAGCCACACCGTACGCGGCCCGCGGCGCTCGGCCGGCGTGGCGTTCTTGCAGCCCGAAAGCTTGATGCCGGCCTGGCTTTGCGGGCGGTTCACCAAGTCCTCGCCCGTGCCCATCTCCATGATGTGGCCGGCCTCCACCACGGCGATGCGGTCGCAGAAGCGCAGCGCTTCGTCGATGTCGTGCGACACGTACAGGATGGTGCCGCGGAACGCGTCGAACAGGCTGACCAGGTTCTGCTCGAGCACGCTTTTCAGGTGCGCGTCGAGCGCGGAAAACGGCTCGTCGAGCATCAAAATGCCCGGACGCGCCGCAAGCATGCGCGCAAGCGCCACGCGTTGCTGCTGGCCGCCGGAGAGCTGCACGGGATAGCGCTTCTCGAAGCCCGACAGGCCGAAGCGCTTCAGCTCCGCTTGCACCATGGCGTCGCGATCGGCCGGCGACACGTCCTTCGAGATGCCGGCCGCCACGTTCTGCGCCACGGTCAGGTTGGGGAACAGCATGTAGTTCTGGAACAGCAGGGCGGTTTTGCGCTGCTGCGGCGTAAGATCCACACGCGCCTTCTTGCCGGGCGCGCGGTCGAAGAACACCGTGCCGTTGACCACGATCTTGCCCGAATCGGGACGCTCGATGCCGGCGATGGAGCGCATCGTCAGGCTTTTGCCGCACCCCGATGCGCCCAGAAGGCCCATCGTCTCGTCGCCTGCAGTGAACTGCGCCTGCAGATGGAACCCTTTGAACTTCTTCTCGATGTCTACTTCAAGGCTCATGATTTACTCCGAACGCTTGCGGTACTTGGTGGTGTGCCCGCTCCACAGGTTGATGAACACGATGACCACCAGGGAGAACACGATGATGACGGCCGTCCAGAACCAGGCGACGTCGCTGTTGCCGTTCATCCACTCGAAGTAGATGGCAATGGGGATGGTGCGCGTGATGCCCACGTAGTTGCCCGCCATGAACAGCGTGGCGCCGAACTCGCCCAGGGCGCGCGCGAACGCCAGCACCATGCCGGCGGCGATGCTCGACCACGACAGCGGCAGCATCAAGCGCACGAAGATCTTCGCGTTGGACCATCCCAGCGTGCGGGCGGCATCGAGCATGTTGCGGTCAAGGCTTTCGAACGCGCCGAGCGCGTTGCGGTACATAAGGGGGAACGCCACCACCACCGCGGCGATGACGCACGCCGCAGGGCTGAAGATGAGCGGGAAGCCCGTCTCTATCCAGAACCGGCCGAACGCCGTGTTCGAGCCGCACGCGAACAGCAGGATGAAGCCGCACACGGTAGGCGGCAACACCATGGGGATGGTGAAGATGGCGTCGAAGATGCTTTTCACGCGCGGGCTAAGGTTCAGGCAGAAGTACGCCGCCAACAGGCCCAAGATCACGATGAACACGATGGCGATGCCCGTGGTGCGCAGGCTCACCCACAGCGGGCTCCAATCCAGGTTCTGCAAAAACTCGCTCATAGCGGCCAGCCCCGTGGGAGCAGCCGTGATGGTAACCGAGTCGGCTGGCGCGATGGCGCCGAAATCGGCAAACGACGGCTTCGCGTAGTTCTCATTCTCGCTGTCGGTGATGTCGCTGCCATCGGTGCCGATGACCAGCGCATACGTTTTGCCGGATATGTCCTGGTCGAACCGGAAACGAACCGCGCCCACCGCGTAAGTTTGCTGCGTGGTGAAATACCACGTGGAAATGCTGGTCAGCGGCACCGAGCCCGACGACTGCCCCGCATCAAGCGCGCAGAACAGCTTTTTTAGCGCATCGACGGTTTGCGAATCGGAAAAATCGATGTTGCGCTCCTGCGCCATCTTCTGCGGAATGTAGGCCACCACGTAATCATTGACGGCAACAAGCTGCGTCACCTGACCCGAGCCCTGGCCGATCAGATACGCATAGCCGCGGTATTCCCCATCGATGCTGCGGTTGGACCCCTTCTGCGCTCGCGAGAAATCACTTATCGCAAAACTGCTGCCGTCAAGCGCGGCGGCATCCCCGTCTTTCGACACCTGCACCGCCGACGTGTCCACCTCGCCCGACGACTGCGCACCGGGTGCAGCGGACGTTTGCGCCTTCGCACCTGCCGCCGGCGTATCCACATCGCCGAGCGCATCGTCGGCGAGGGCGGGCAACGCCGCAGCGAAAGCAAGCGCACAAGCCACAGCAAGGCTTGCGATAAACCGCTTCGCGCGTTTTCCCCTTTTGGTCATAAAACCATCCTTAGGCGATAAGAGGATGGGCCGCAATCAGCCCATCCCCTCCCATGCGTTTGTTGTTGAGACAGCGTGCTCAAGCCGCAAAGCTTAAAAGCTTAGGCCAGCTCGAAGCCCCACTTCTGCCAAATCTCCTGTGCCTTGTCGCTGCTCAGGCACCAATCCAGGAATTCCTGGGTGGCCTCAGTGTTCTTGCAGTTCGAGGTGACGGCGCCGGGGTACACGATGTTCTTGTGCGTGTCAGCCGGCACGGTGCCCACGATCTGCACGCCGCCGAAGCGGTACACGTCGGAGGTGTACACGAACGCAACGTCAACGTCGCCGGACTGCGCATGCTTGCACACATTGCCCACGGAGGTGTCGAGAACCGGAGCGAAGCCGTCAGCGAAGGTGCCGCCCTTGCCGGAGATGTCCTTGCCCGTCTTGCCCTCGTCGGACGCCGGCGGCAGGTACACACCCACGGTGGACAGGGACTGGCAGGCGTAGTTGCCGGCCGGCACGGACTCGTCACCCACGCAGAACGTGTACTTGCCGTCAGCGATGTCCTGCAGCGTGACGTCCTTGAGGTCGGTGCCTTCCTTGGAAACCATCACGAGGTCGTTCTTGAACATGTCAACGCGCGTGGAGCTGTCAACGTAGCCCTTCTCCGCAGCGGTGTCCATGGAACCCTTCGAAGCACTGATCAGCAGGTCAGCGTAGGAACCGGCGCCCAGCATCTCGTTGAGCTCGCCGGAAGCCTTGTACTGCGTGTCGGCGAAAGACACGTTGGTGTGACCGTCGGCGATGTAGGCGGCCTCAACCTCTTCCATGGCCTTCGACAGCGAGTTAGCGGCGAACACCTGCAGCTCGACCTGCTCCTTGTTGTTGTCGGCAGCCTGCTCGGTCTGCGTGGTGTCGGGCTTCTGCTCCGTAGAGCTGCTGTTGTTAGACGAGCAGCCGGTCAGAGCGAAGGCGCCCACCATCGCGAACGCGCATACGGCCGCGACCACGATGCGAAGTTGCTTCTTCATTGCTTCCCCTTCTTACCTGTTGTTGGATTGCTCCCGCATGCAGCGGCGATGCGCTTTATGCGTTGATGACTATAGTATTCGCAAACCGGTATGCTCGTCAATTAGGAATAATACCCTTTTGAGAATTATTTTAGTATGAATACAAGCTTGCAGGTAAACAAACGAAAAGGCCGGCGCCTGCACAGCAGGTCACCGGCCTTTCGCGTTGCTTTCGCCCGCACTCAACAGTTGCGGAAAAGGCAGCTATGCGCCCGGCAGCGTGACCACCACGTTGTTCAGGCCCACCGTATTCTGGTACTCCACACCGCGCACGCCTTGGCGCAGCATGCGAATGCCCACAGCCGAGCACTCGTCGACCGCCGAAAGGTCCAGGTCCATAGGGTTGAACGCCGTGCCGTTGTCGCGCAGGCGCAGCACAAGCGTGCCATCGCGCTTCAGGATAAGCTTCACGTCAATGGCCGGGTGCTTCGTTTTGGCGAAGCCGTACGCAACCGCGTTGCCGGTCATCTCCTCAACCGCCAGCGGCACCAGATAGCACCGTCGCCCGTCCACCTCGTGCTGCTCGCACCATTGCGCCACCTGCTGCGAGCAGGCAACCACACCTTCGTTGGTGGGTTTGCACGTAAACGACGCGGATGCACGCCAATCCGCCTGAAACCCCGCCGGCAGGTACATCATCTTGTCTAGCAGGGTCACCCTGCCAGAAGCGTTCGTCGCCGCGTCTTCGCTTGCCTCACCAGGCGCGCCCGCGGCGCCACCTCTGCGCCTCCACAGCACGCAGGCCACGATCAGCTGCAACGCCAGCGTGATGGCCTCGCCCACCAAAAACGACGCCCACACCGCCGTGGCACCCCAGAACCACACGGTGCCGAGCGCGAACAGCACCGCGAACAGGCCCGATTGCCCTACCGCGATGGCGCTTGCGGCGCGCACGTTGCCCGCGCCCTGGTAGTAGTTGACGAACAGCTGGTTGACAAGGTCGATGGGCACGCACAGGATGAACGCGCGGACGGCCACCACGCCGAACGCCTCGGCGTCGCCCTCCAAGCCGAACAGGCCCACCACCTGGGGCGCGAAGACGAACACCGCCGCGCACAGCACGCACGACAGCGTAAGCCCCATGCGCATGCCGGTGCGCAGCGTGCCCTTCAACGCCGCACGGTCTTCTTCGCCGAAGAAGATGCCGCATAAAAGCGTGGCCGTCTGGCCCACGCCGATGGTCACCGACGAGGCGAACGAGTTCACCGACGACAGCATGGACAGCGCCGCCACCGCGGCGGACGAGGCGACCACGAGCAGCAGCCAGTTGAACACGAACGTGCGCAGCATGACGGTGGCGCGCGTGAGCGAATCGGGCAGGCCCGTTTTCAGCACGCCGCCGAGCTGACGCACATGCGGCAAGGGGTTCACCCACCGCAGCGTATTGCCCTTGCTGGCGAAATGCGTGCAGCACACGGCAACCGCCACGCAGTACGCCAGCGCCGTAGCCAGCCCCATGCCGCGCAGGCCCAGGTCAAGCACGCAAACCGCTATCAGGTTGAACACCACATCGCATACGCTCATGCCGACGATGGCCACGATGCCCAGCTGCGGCGCGTTGTCCAGGCGCGTGAAGCCCATGAGCAGCTGCAGCAGCACGATGGCGAACGCGCCGGAGCAGATGCCGCTTAAGTACGCCGCCGTGTCGGCGTGCAGCTGCCCCGACGCGGCGCCCAGCAACGTGGCCAGCGCATCGGCACCGGTCACGCCGCCTACCGACAGCGCCACGCCCACGACCACCGCCGCGAACAGCGACACGCTGAACAGCACGTTTACGCGCTCGGCGTCGCGGTTGCCAAGCGCCCGAGCGCACAGGGCAACCGCGCCCGTCTCAAGGATGCCGGCGCACCCCGAGAACAGCATGAACACGGACAGCGACATGCCGATGGCGGCCACCGCGCCCGACCCCAGCAAGTTGCCGGCGATGACGTTGTCGATCATCATGCCGAGCGTTGCCGACAACGTGATGAGGATGGACATGGCAAGGTATTTGCCGAACGTCCGCTTGATAAGCTCGCTGTTCTCGGTTTGCGCCCCCATGACTTCCTACCCTTCGATTTCCCCGTCGATGAGCGCGAAGAAGAAGCGCCGCTTCTGCTCGGTGTCGATGATGTGCACCGGCTTGATCTGGTTCGGGGCCTTGCCGTGCATGACGCGCATGTCGCGCCACAGCTGGTTCGTCTCGTCCTGTAGCACACGCGCAACGGCGGGCGCAAACATGCCGTCTTCGGTCATGTAGTCCACGTCGTAGTTGCCCGCGCGCAGCTCCTCGTCGGTGATGCGCGACAGATCGGTCAGGTCGATGGCCGCGTGGTCAGCGTGATAGAACTCGAACAGGTACTCGTAGCGCGCCGGATGGTAATCGACGTTGGGATACACGCTGAAATCGACCAGGTCAAGGCCCGCGCGCTCGGCCACCTTGTCGGCCACCTTGCGCAGCACCATCTCCGTGGTCTTCTCGCCGTGCATGTTCACCGTCTGGTCCAGGCGGAAAAGGAACTCCATCGTGGGCATGGTGCCCTTGTGGCCCACGCAGCGGATGGCGTCGCGCATCTTATAGCGGTAGAAGCCCGAACGGCTCGTGATGATGACCTCGTAGTCGCGGCCTTCTTCCAGGTCCTCGACGCCGAGCGTATGGCTGTAATCGGGATCGTCGACTGGCACGAACTCGAAGTACACGCTGCGAGGCAGCAACACGCTGGCGGGGTTATCCAGCTCAAACGGCACCGAGAAGGCACCTTCCGATGCGCTGTAACCGGTGTAGAGGATGTGCACGCCGTTGCCGATGAAGCGGCTCAAACGCTGGGTGTAGGGCGCGAAGCCGCCGCCGGCGACGCTGCGGATGACCAGCAGGTTCGGCCACATGGCGGGCGTAATGGGCTCGTCGAAGCCGCGCTCGAAGATGGCGCGAAGCTCGGCGGCGCGCTCGGGGTTCGGCTTGATGCGCGCTTCCAGCGCGGCGCGCACGTCGGCCGGCATCTGAATCGAGGGGTCGATGGTGCCGCACTCGATGTCGCGCACGAGCAGCTCCCAGCTGTCCTCGATGTAGCGCATCAGATCGAGCACGCCGGTGATGAACACCGAAGAGATATCGCGGATGTCGCGCTCCTCGATGGCGAAACGCGCGTGCAGATAGCGCGTGTCGGTGCCAGGCTTGGTGAACACGGCCTCGTCGGGGCTGGTGGTGGTTGCCGCCAGGTACGGCCTGCCCTCCGCGATGGCTTTGCACGACAGCGACCCGAACGAGATGCCGCTTTTCAGCGTGTCGTAGTGGCTTTCGATGAGCGTGAGCATGCGACCGCCGGCCAGGCCCTCGCCCGCGCCCACGTAGCTGCGGTAATAGGTGTACGCGCCCGAGTAGCCCATGAGGATTTCCGCCATGCGCTTGGTATAGGGAATGCCCTTGGGGTTGCCCATGGTGCCCGAGGTCTCGTTGAAATGCACGATCTCCTCGGTGGTCACCACGCCGCGCGTTCCGCGCTCCATCACCTCGTAGATATAGCCGGCATAGTCGTCGTAAGTGGCGAACGGGACGCGGGCCTTGAATTCTTCGACCGTCTTTATATTCGCGAAGCCGTGCTCGCGACCGAACGGCGTGTCCTTGTTCGCCTCGATCATCTCGAACAGCAGCTCTTCCTGCACCTCGCGCGCATGCAGCACGTCGGCCTCAAGCTGCTGCTCAAGGGCCTTGCCCGCCGCATATTAGCGCTCGTGCATCATGGCGCGCAGCGTCGCCACATCGGGCATCTGCGCGGGCGCTGCCGCCGCAGGCTGCTCGCTACGCGCATCGTTGCTGGTCAGTTCCGCGATCTTCTCGTCATGCGCCATAGCCGCCCCTTACTGTTCGACCGTCAAGATCTCAGTGAAGCCGGTGGCGTCGAGCACATCGGCGATGTACTCGTTGGGATGGCGCAGCGTAAGGCCGCTGCCCACCTTCGCCAGCTCCTTGTGCGCGAACAGGAACACGCGCAAACCGGCGCTCGAGACGTACTGCACATCGATCAGGTCGATGGCCAAGTTGGTGACGCCTGCGAGGTTTTCCTTCAGGTATGCCTCAAGCTCGGGGGACGTGTTCGTATCCAGGCGGCCGGACAGGGCCACCTCAAGCGCTTCGCCGTTTTTGTTGCCTTGATTTCCATAGGGGTCCTTTCTCGATGGTAGATGGTTACACGAATCGCTTCGTCATACGTAAGATGTTGCGGCCATCGGCGCGCGTGTAGCGCAAGTCGTCCATGTATTTGCGCATAAGTAAGATGCCCAGGCCGCCTTTGCGCTGCTCATCGGTGGGGTCGACCTTCTTCGGATCGTGCGACAGAGGGTCGTAGGCTATGCCCTGGTCGCTGAACACCAAGTGCAGGCAGCCGGCGCGCTCGTCGACGGCAACCTCGATGTCCACCGGCAAGCGCGGCTGGCCGTCGGGGAAGCCGTAATGGCAGATGTTGACGAATATCTCCTCGCACACCAGCATCATCTGCGCCAGCAGCTTCGGCGTGCGGCCTTCGCCTTCGCACAGAGGCTCCAGGAATGCGAACAGGTTGTCCAGCTGCTCGTCTTGCGCCGGCAGCGTCAGGCTTGCGATGGGCAGACTCCAGCGGAACGCCAGCATGGTGATGTCGTCGGCTTGCGGCGCGTTGCCTGCAAATGCGTCCACGCTTGCGGCCAGGGCATCCACTGCCGCCTGGGCAGACGATCCGCGCGGGGCGCCGCCCGCCGCCGCAGTGCCGGTTTGCGCAGCGGCGTCCAAGGCAGCAAGCGTTTGCAGCAAGCGATCTTCGCCGTACAGCCGCTCGCGCTCATCGGCGGCTTCCGACACGCCATCAGTGTACAGCAGCAACCCGTCGCCGGGGCTGCACGTGAAGCCTCCCTCGCTATACTTCACCACGTCCATGGCGCCAAGCACCAGCCCCGGGCGGCACGTCAGATAACTCAGACGGCCGTTTTGCTTGAGCACGGGCGGATTGTGGCCCGCGTTCGCAAAGCGCACTTCGCCGGTGGTCGTGTCAACAACGCACGCGAACGCCGTCACGAACAGCATGGCGTCGTTGCGCTCGCACAACTGGCGGTTGGCCAGGGTAAATGCCGTGCCCAGGTCCTCGGTTTCCAGCAGGTATTGGCGCAGCAGGCTTTGCGCGCGCATCATGAACAGCGCGGCGGGCACGCCTTTGCCCGACACGTCGCCAATGACGAACGCCACACCGTGCTCGCCCACTTCGAACACGTCGTAGAAGTCGCCGCCCACCTCGCGCGCCGGGCGCATGAAGCCAGCGATATCAAGCGCGAAGCGTTCCGTGAACGAATCGAAATCGTGCGGCACGGCACTCATCTGAATCTGCTTCGCCACGTCAAGCTCGGTGGCCGCACGTTGGCGCTCGGCCGTGACGTTGTACAGGCGCTCGATGAACCCCACCATGTCGCGGCGCATCTTGTTCGTGGACTCGAACAGGTCCGCGATTTCGTAGCGCGGCATCGTGCCGCGTTCGTCCACGGCGATGAGCGTGTCGCGACGCCCCTGCTCAACGTCGGTTTCCATGCGTTCGATGAATGTTTGCTGGTCGTGGGCAAGCACCTCGATCGGGCGCGTGAAGCGGCGCTCCAGGAAATGCAGGAACGCGAACATGGGTAGGAAAATAGGCAGCGTCAGCAGCGCAACCTCGAAGTACATGGTGTACACGACCGTCTGGAAACTCTCCTCGTCGCCCGACGCGAAGAAGATGATGACCAGCGAGATGCCAAGCAGCAACAGCGCCGAAGCCACCACAAACGTGATAACGAAACGCTGCGTGAGGTTCGCTTCCGTGGTGTTGCGATACGGGACATGAATCCAATGCGGCGCGGTTGGCGCCAGTGGACTGCGCTCAAGCACGTACAGCAGCGGCAGGCCAACGTACAGCAGCATCCACACGTTGTTAAGCCCGCGCATGACGAACGTAGGGCCCGACTCGGGCGAGGCACCCACGAACAGATACACCGCCATGTTGACGCATGCGCTGTCCACCAGGGCAAGCGCCATGTACAGCGCCGTTTTCGACGCCGAATCGAACCGCGGATACGGGCGCGCGCTCTTGCGATTGACGGCGTACCACACCCAACGCGGCAAGCCGTTGTACATAATCTGTATAACGAAGTAACCCGCAAGCATGAAGGGCGTGGCGCCTTCGTGCAGAATGTCGGACACCAGGTTCGCCGCCGCGCAGCCAAGAATGCCCGGCAGGCCGAAGAACAGGCCGAGCACCGGGCCAAACGCCGATGCCGGGCGCACCTGCACGATGTCGTTGAACTGAGGGACGGCAAGAAAGGCTTCGAGGACTACCAGATACACGATAAAGCAAGCAGCGCCGATGCCCAACGAGTGCTTCCAGGTTCGCCGAGAGTACGCCGCCGGAGCATTTTCGGGCGCACAAGGGCTTACACCTTCTGCCTCATCGGAAGAGGCAGGCCCAGGCGTTGCATAGTCTTTCGGTTGAACCGAACCCATTGCCTTCCCCCGCATCTGCTCGCCGAAAACGTCCATCGCGTTTCTTTCGCCCTTACTATACCGAATGCCTTCAGCGTAAGCGAAGGCAAACGCCAACGGTGTACGAAAACAGGCATTTGCGACACGAAGCGGGAAGCCGCGTAAGCTTACGCTTGACGCGAGGGCAAGCCTCGCATTAGGGCCTGCGCCAAGAAGCCCCGCGTTCCCTTTGCTGCCGAAAGCCTGGTCTAGGAGGAGACAGATCGGCAAGCGACGCGCGAATGCCACGACAGCGAGGCGATTGCTTCGGGAATGGCCGCCACCACGTCTTCGGCAACCACGCAGATACTGGTCAGGCGCTTGGCCGTTGCCTGCGCGGCGCGCGCATGCAACGTGGCGGCAAGCACGCAGGCGTCAACAGGAGCAAGCTTTTGGGCAAGCAACGCCGCGGTCATGCCAGCCAGCACGTCGCCCGTGCCCGCCTTCGCGAGCGCGGGAGTTCCGTCCGACATGCGCACGACGGTTTCGCCATCCGATATATAGGTAGTGGGGCCTTTCACCATGGCGGTGACGCCGTAGGCTTGCGACAACAGCAACGCCAGCTGCGCCGGGTCGTCGGTGGGAAGCTCAAGCGGCGCGGCAAGCCGAGCGGCCTCGCCCGCATGCGGCGTGATGACGGTGGGCAGGCCGTCCACGAAGCGACGGCGCAGCAACAGGCGGCCCTCGGGAGAGATCAGCGCGTCAAGCGCGCCGCCGTCAACGAGCACCGGAGCCGCCGCGCCGTCAAGGACGGCGCACGTCAGCTGCGCCGAAAGCGCGTCGTCGGCGTTAAAGCCGCTGCCCACAAGAAACGCCAGCGGGTGCTTCGGGCGCGCAGGCCCCAGCGCTTTCGGGCGAGGGACCGCGTACAAGGGGCGCGCTGACCTGGCAGGATGATGCGGCGCGGCCAAGCCGGGCGCCGCGGGCGCAACAAGCGGCGCCATAGCGGCGCCGCGCTCGTCGGGATCAAGCTGCGCGTAGGCCGCCAGCTCGTCCCACGCGCGCACCACCAGCGACGGGCTTGCCACGCGAACCGCCGACACAGACTGCGGCGCGCAAACAACCTCGGTATACCCCGCACCCATGCGCTGCGAGGCCGTAGCCGCCAAGCACGCGGCGCCCGGATAGTCCGCGCAACCTGCAACAAGCGTCACCTTGCCGCGCGAGTATTTGTTCGCCGCATCGTCGGGCCAAGGAAGCAACGCCGCCACCTGCTCCAACGTGTACTTTTTCGTCCGCCGCATCTTCCACTCGCTCCTAACCGGCCGCCCACATTTTCCGCAAGTGTACCCCAAGCATGTAAACCCTCAGTAAATAATAGTCGCACAGGCCTTGTTTGCCCTCAAGAAGCCCGCGGCAACCGCCGCGTCATCCGCAGAGCACAAAGTTTCTCTTTGCTTCGATTGGACTTGCCGCCCGCACACTGCCTCTGCAGGTGTTGGCGCATGTCGCCCGGCGGGGTCATCTGGGGCGTGCTGTGGTTGCTGCGTTTGAGAGAGCTTTACGCTTCCTTGGCGTTTTGTGCGTCGCGCACCATGTTCATGGCGGCGTGGGCATCGGGGACCTGGGGTTTTACGGTTGCCGGCTCGGCTGCGTCAAGGTCGTCGAGCAGCGTGCGCGCTTCCTTGAACTGGCGCGCAAGCTCTTCCATCGGGTCGCGGCGCTGCTGTTGCGCGCGCACCGAGCCCTCTGTGATGGCCATGGCACAGGCCACGGCATCGGTATGCGTGAACGAAAGCGAAAGCGGCAGCTCGCGCACGCCAAGCGACTGCGCCACCTGCTTCGCGCGGCCCGAAAGCACTGCGTACGGGCGACCCTTCGACGTGCGGCGAACCTCGACGTCGCGCACGCCGATGCCCTCGGAAAAGCCCGTGCCCAACGCCTTGAGCACGGCTTCCTTCGCGGCAAAGCGCGTGGCGTAGTGCACCTCGGGCTGCGAGGTGGCATCGCAATAGCAGCATTCCTCGCAACTGAACACCTTGCGGGCGAACGCGGGGGAACGTTTCAGAATCTTGCGCATACGCTCGATCTCCACAATGTCCACGCCCAGGCCAACCGCGCCATCAACAGCGCCGAACAAGCCTTCCACCTGCGAAGGTGCAGCAACGTTTTCACTATTCGCCATAGTTTGCCTCTTGTCTGCCACAGACAGCCTTTCCCACATCGCTTCGAAGCCGCGCACCAGCGCCATAGTTCAACACGGTGAGCGCACCATCTATCTTCTTGACCGCTATTGTACGCAAAGGCGAAGGCCGAAAGCCGATCAGCCCAAGCGGCAGCGCACCAAAACCACGCAGCATTCCAGAAAGCTCCGCCGGGCCAAAATCGGTATGCGAACGGCAGAACCCGGTTGCCGGAGACGGCAAGGGGGGTGGGACGGATACTGCCCGTCCGCTTTAGCGGCGTTTGACCGCCTCAGCCCGGCGATCGCGAAAGCACGATGCGAAAGGTGCTGCGCGAGCAGCGGAAGGGGCCCAACGCTTGCCCATCTTGACTCCAACGGTCAACGCACTTCCGCGATCGCAAAAGAGGCGCCCCAAGCTGTAAACTTGGGGCGCCTTGTCTTGCGGCAAATTTTCGCAGGTCAAGCCTCGCGTTACTCCACCGTCACGCTTTTTGCCAGGTTGCGCGGCTGGTCGACGTCGCAGCCACGGGCCACGGCGATGGCGCGCGCCAGCAGCTGCAGCGGCACGCTGGCCGTGATGGCGGAAAACGCATCGCGCACCTTCGGGATGTAGATGACGTGGTCGGCGTGCTTGCGAATCTCCTCGTCGCCCTCGGTGGCGATGGCCACCACCATGGCACCGCGCGCCTTGCTTTCCTGCAGGTTCGACACCAGCTTGTCGTACACCGGGCTTTTCGTGGCAACGGCAATGACAGGGAACCCTTCGTCGATCAGCGCGATGGGGCCGTGCTTCATCTCGCCGGCCGGATAGGATTCGGCGTGCAGGTAGCTGATTTCCTTGAGCTTGAGCGCGCCCTCGCGGCTGACCGCCGCGCCCATGCCGCGGCCCACGAACAGCGCGCTGCGGGCGTCTTTACACGCCAGCGCCGCCTCCTCGATGGCCGGCTTGCACTCGGCTAAGATGCGCTCGACCTGGTCGGCGGTATCGGCCAGCTCGCGGAACAGCAAGCGGATCTGATTCATCTTCAACTTGCCCTTGACTTGCGCCAACAGCATGGCAAGCAATGTCAGCGACACCACCTGGCCCAGGAAGGACTTCGTGGAGGCAACGGCAATCTCCTTGTTGGCCTTCGTGTAGATGACGCCGTCGGACTCGCGCGCCACGGGGCTTCCCACCACGTTGGTGATGCCGAACACGCGCGCGCCCTTCACGCGCGCGTCGCGAATGGCAGCCAGCGTGTCGGCCGTCTCGCCGGACTGCGACACCGCCACCACCAGCGTGGTTGGCGTGATGATGGGGTTGCGATAGCGGAATTCGCTGGCCACTTCGCATTCACAGGGGATGCGCGCCCAGCCTTCAATGAGGTTCTTCGCGATGAGGCCGGCGTGGTAGCTGGTGCCGCACGCGATAATGTACACGCGATCGATGAGGTTGAGCTCCTCAACGGACAGGTCCAGCTCGTCGATGGACAGCGCGCCGCCCACCAGGCGCCCAGCCAGCGTGTCGCGGATGACGCGCGGCTGCTCGTGAATCTCCTTCAGCATGAAGTCAGGGTAGCCGCCCTTTTCGGCCACATCGAGGTCCCAATCCACGTGCGTGACCTTCGGCTGCTCGATGACCTGGCCAGATGCGGTGTAGTACGTCACGCCTTCGGGCGTCAGGCGCGCCATTTCGCCGTCGTTCATAACCACCACGTCGCGCGTGGCGTCGATCATGGCGATGATGTCGCTGGCAACGTAGGCACCGTCTTCGCCCTGGCCCACAACCAGCGGCGAGTCCTTGCGCGTGGCCACGATGGTGCCCGGCTCGTCAGCCGACGTCACGGCCAGCGCGTAGGCGCCCACCAGGCGCTCGCACGCTCGGGCCACGGCCGCCATCAGGTCGGGCGCGCCTTCGGAAAGCGCCTGCTCAACCAGGTGCGGAACCACCTCGGTGTCGGTGTCGCTGGTGAACGTATGGCCAGCTGCCTGCAATTCCTCGCGTAAATCGGCGAAGTTCTCGATGATGCCGTTGTGCACCACCGCGATGCGGCCGTCGCAGCTGGTGTGCGGATGGGCATTCGCCTCGCTCGGACGGCCGTGCGTAGCCCAGCGAGTGTGGCCGATGCCGCACGTGCCCGCAAAGTTGAAATGCCCCAACGTGTGCGCCAAGCTGGAAACCTTGCCCTTGCGGTGAACGACCTCAAGCTTGCCGTCCTGATAGATGGCCACGCCGGCGCTGTCGTAGCCGCGATATTCAAGCCGCGACAGGCCCTCAATCAAGACGCCTTGGGCCGCTCGCGTGCCCGTGAAACCAACGATTCCGCACATGCGCATCGCTCCTTTGCCGTTAAGGATTGCATCCCGAACATGGCGTGCGGCCTGCGCAAACGCGAGCCGGCCGCATGGTCGGGCTTGTCGTACCCGCCTATGGTACACAAGCGAAAACCCACGCCCGCGCACCTGCGCACAATCTCTAGCGCAAGAGCCGCTTACCCCGCGCAAGCCGCCGTTTGCGGCGTGCAAAACCATGCTCAGCTCGCAAGCTTCGGTGCAAGCGACGCGACCAAAGTAGTAAACGCACTAAAAACGGGGCGCCGCACAAGCGACGCCCCGTCAGCAAGCAAAGCCCGCAAGCCCTCGCGGCTTGCATGCCTCTCACCACTCGCAAGCCTTTACAGCCCGCAAGCCCTTCGCGCTACACCTCGGCGATGACCTCGACCTCCACCAGGGCGCCCTTCGGCAGCTTCGCCACGCCCACAGCCGAACGTGCGGGGCGCGCATCGCCGAACGACTTGGCGTACTCGGCGTTGAACGCCGCGAAGTCGTTGATATCGTCAAGGAAGCACGTGGCCTTCAGCACGTGGTCGAAATCGGTGCCCGCCTCGGCCAGAATTGCCGCCACATTCTTCATGACCTGCGCCGTCTGCTCCTCGATGGTGATGCCCACCAGCTCGCCGGTTGCCGGGTCGAGCGCAATCTGACCGCTGGCGAACAGCAGGTTGCCGGACACGCGGCCCTGCACGTACGGACCGATTGCCGCCGGAGCGTTCGGGGTGGCGATAACCTTCATGATGACCTTCCTTCCGGGCGCAATGGCCCCTCTGCGCAAAGCGCGTCTTGCCCAGCGCGGGCGCCGCGGGCAAAAATTACCGCGCCGCGGCAGCTATTTTGTCGCGCTGATATGGAACATCCCCTATTTTACCGCGCGCACGGCTATGATGGTTCCCAACACAAAACCGTCGCGAACAAAGCCAAAGGGGTGAACTATGCTGACGCTGGATGCATTCGAAGAAGCAGCCGCCAAAGTCAAGGAAGTTACACAGGAGACGAAGCTTATTGAAAGCTCCTACTTCAGCGAGATTTCCCACAATCGCGTATTTTTCAAGCCCGAGAACATGCAGCGCACCGGCGCATACAAGGTGCGCGGCGCCTACTACAAAATCAGCACGCTAACCGACGAGGAGCGTGACCGCGGCCTCATCACCGCATCGGCCGGCAACCACGCGCAGGGCGTCGCCTACGCCGCACGCCATTACGGCGTGAAGGCCACTATCGTCATGCCCACCACCACGCCGCTCATCAAGGTTGAGCGCACGAAGGCGCTCGGCGCCGACGTGGTGTTGGCCGGCAACGTCTACGACGAGGCCTACGAGCACGCGCTGAAGCTGGCCGAAGAAAACGGCTACACGTTCATCCACCCGTTCAACGACCTGGGCGTTGCCACGGGCCAGGGCACCATCGCCATGGAAATCGTGCAGGAGCTGCCGCTTGTCGACTACATCCTGGTGCCCATCGGCGGCGGCGGACTGGCCACGGGCGTGTCCACGCTGGCCAAGCTGCTGAACCCGCACATCAAGGTCATCGGCGTGGAGCCCGCCGGCGCCGCTTGCATGAAAGCCTCGCTTGAAGCCGGCCACGTGGTGAAGCTGCCCAGCGCGAACACCATCGCCGACGGCACCGCCGTGCTTGAGCCGGGCGACAAGATCTTCCCCTACATCCAGCAAAACCTCGACGGCATCATCACCGTTGACGACGAAGAGATCATCGTGGCCTTCCTGGACATGGTGGAGAACCACAAGATGATCGTGGAGAACTCCGGCCTGCTGACCGTGGCCGCCCTGCGTCACCTTGATTTCGAAGGCAAAAAGGTTGTGTCCATCCTGTCCGGCGGCAACATGGACGTCATCACCATGTCGTCGGTGGTGCAGCACGGCCTCATCCAGCGCGACCGCATCTTCACCGTCAGCGTGCTTCTGCCCGACCGCCCCGGCGAACTGGTGCGCGTGGCGTCGGTCGTCGCTGACAACAAAGGCAACGTCATCCGCCTCGACCACAACCAATTCGTCAGCACGAACCGCCAGGCCGCCGTGGAGCTGCGCGTCACCATCGAGGCGTTCGGTCCCGATCACAAGAAGCAGATCGTCAAGGCACTTGAGGACGAAGGCTTCCGCCCGAAGCTTATCCAGGCGCACCTGTAAGCACCCGCGGGTCTACCCGCGCGCAGCATAACGCCGCAAAGGCCCCTGACCTCGCGTTTCTAAAACGCTGCAGGTCGGGGGCTTGTTTGTTGCCCGCCAAGGTTCCGAAAAGCCCCGCGCACGCCGGGTGAGCAGCGCCGCTGGACCTACGGCAACGCAACGGGCAAAGGCGTCAGCAGGCAAAGATTATCCGAAACTAGCAACGCCGCAAAGCTCGAACCCTTGGCATACTCGCGGCAACAACCATAACGCTTGTGTTTGTGGGAGCGTAAGTCCGGCACGTCAGCCATCCATGCGCGCCATTCTTGCGACCATCAAGTGCCGAAACGCCCCCTGAAGCCTCTTTGCTGTCGCATTGAGCGCGAACTCCCGCTAGTTTGCGTTTTAACATCATTGCGTTGATTATCGAAGCATCTCGGTTACACGTTTCCCCATGTCACGGCCACGCCAGCACTTGCGCTACCAAGCGAAAACGCCGCAAAACGCAAACTAATGGGAGTTTGCGCTCACAAGCGCAGCGCAACAAGCAATTCCCCACAGACCGGACGACCGATCACACCCGCTCACGTTGCTTCGCGGTCGATTTGCAATGTTTTTCAAATTGTAAGTTGACTACGGATTACTTATTGTTACTATGTTAGCCGTTTCGTACTTTAGGAGGCAGCATGAGAACAACCGCAGCTAGCAATTTGCTTGAGCGAAAACTCGTCCACCACTGCTCCCCCACGCTTGCAGGATTGAAGCCGGCGAATCTTTTTGTGTGCCGTGAAGGAATCGAACACGACGACAATCCCGGAATGCGCACGCAAAATAGCCGCTTGAACTCGGGATCCAGCGCGCTCGCACCCGAGCCGTGCCGGTTCGCCCGCGAACTTGCCGCATGCCGCGCGAAGCTTGAGCCCTGCGGCGTGCGCATCGAAGTGCTGGCACGCCGCAAAACCGGGCTACTGTTGTACGTATACCGTCCAACTATGTTGAAGGCAAGCCTTTCGCAGCCCAACATTGCCCAGTACCTGCAAAGCGAGGGCTACAACCCTGCCGACCTTTCTGCCTGCATCCTGAAACTGCACCGCCGCATCTGCGGCACCGACCTTGCCGCCACGCTTTCGGAAAGTTGCGCATTCCCCCACGAAATCGGTTTCTTCTTGGGCTACCCCTTCGACGACGTCATCGGTTTTATCGAGAACAAGGGCGAAAACTGCCTGTGCACCGGCTGCTGGAAGGTGTACAGCCGGCAACGCGACGCGCAAGCGTGCTTCTGCTGCTACAAAACGTGCACCTCGGCCTACGAAGACCTGTACGACGAGGGCGTGCCCATTGACTGCCTGGCCACGCTCGACGACAACTTTCCCGCAGCCGAGGCATTCGCCGCAGCAGGCTGAAGGCCAAAGGCCCTGCGCCTTGCGCCCGGGGCGCTTGAGCAGCGCCCCGGTCGTTCGGCACAGACCGACATTTCACACGCAAACGAAAGGATTTTCCCATGAGCAAAGTAGCAGTGGTTTTCTGGAGCGGCACGGGCAACACCGAGGCCATGGCCGATCTGGTGGCACAGGGCGCACGCGCCGCAGGAGCAACCGCAGACATCATCCAGTGCGGCGACTTCAGCGCTGACCGCATTGCCGACTACGACGCCTTCGCGTTCGGCTGCCCCGCCATGGGTGACGAAGAGCTTGAGGACGGCGAATTCCTGCCTATGTACGACGAAGTTGAGCCGGCGCTTTCCGGCCAGAAGGTGGCGTTGTTCGGTTCTTACGACTGGAACGACGGCGAATGGATGGAGCTGTGGGAGCAGCGCGCCGAGGAAGCCGGCTTGAACGTGGTGGATAGCGTCATCGCGAAAGACTATCCTGACGACGATGCCGCAACCGACTGCATGCGTCTTGGGGCGCAATTAGCATAACGCAGCGGCGGCTAGACCACTTGCAAAGCGCTGGTCTAGCCGCTATTTCGATTTCTCGCCGCGTCTCTTATCGCTGCATCACGTAGTAGCCGGCATCGCGCAAAACGTCTTTCGCGCGCTCCATGTCAAGCGGCTGTTTGGACAGCACGTGGGCGTTCTTTTCCGCAAGGTTGACGCGCGCCCACACGCCATCGATACTGTTCAGCGCATTCTCCACAGCGGCCACGCACTTTTCGCAAGTCATGCCGCCAACAGGCACATCGGTGGTGTACGGATAGTTCGCCTCGTCGGTATCAGTCACGCGCACGCGGCGGGCCTTCTTCGCGCTTTTCTTGCCGCAGCACGACCCATCGCCGGAAAACGTGCGGATAGCCTGCCGCCCAGCAAAAAAACCAGCGACAACGATTGCTATGCAGATAATCACGGTTGCGACCATAGTTTCCTCCTTATAACTTCTGAAACTTAACCGATTGTAACACTTTGGCGCAATCAGGCCATTTACTTCTGCTTCTTCAGCGTGGCGAGCCATTGGATGGAAATCCTTTACCGCAGCTTCATGAACATCTTCGGCATCGTGGACGCCGATTCGCCGGTGTGAGACGACCCCCTGTATCCGTTCATGGTATACGACATCGGCGTGCTGGTATGCGCCATCGCCCTGGTGCCGCTGCGCATCCAGCTGGTAAAACGCCGCAAAACCATGTGGGCGCCGCACTGGAATTCTTCGTCACCACCGTGCTGGTGTGCATGGCTATGGAGCTTGCCATGGGCTTTCTGCTCAACCAGCCCGATGCCGCGGGCAACTACCCGCTGTGGGACAACTCGCAACTGCCCGGCAACATTTTGGACCAGGCGTGGATCGTGAACGACATCGGCTTGGGCGCCGTGGCCATGCTGTACACGTGGGCCATCTACCCGCTGTGCCAAAAGGCGTTGGCGAAGGTGCCCATCCGCATCATGCACCCGATTGCGGCAATCGTTGTTGTGGGCTTTGTAGTGCTGTGCGTGGTGAAATTCTCGTAAGTACGGCAACACCGCCGCACGTTTGGCAGCGTTTTCCGAAATTAGCTGCCGAAGAGCGTAACCGTGCTTGGCATTATTCGCATTGCCTCACAGCAACTCCTTCGTGCGGACGCAGCACAACGCTATCGCAAAGAGCGCATTGTGACATTTACCGTTTTCCCTGGTCAAAAACTCTTTTCGCCCGTAAGACCTACAATTTTGCTAGGCTTATCGTTCATCACGCGCGCCGGGTATCGATAATTCGAAATACCCGGCGCACGGAATCTCCTATATTCCTATTGACCCACTTCCTTTGCTTCGGTATAACTAGCAACCGTCATCACGTTATACAAAAACAAGAAAGCAATAGTCATCTGTTAAGGAGATAACGAAATGTCTGAGAAAGCGAAGTACGCCTTTGAAACCCTGCAGGTCCACGCCGGCCAGGAGCAGCCCGATCCAGCCACTGATTCCCGCGCCGTGCCGATCTACCTGACGTCGTCCTACGTGTTCAAGGACGCCGCCACCGCTGCCGGCCGCTTCGGCCTGACCGAGCCCGGCAACATCTACAGCCGCCTGACCAACCCCACCGTCAGCATCTTCGAAGAGCGCGTTGCCGCGCTTGAGGGCGGCGTTGGGTCCCTGGGCGTTGCCACCGGTTCTGCTGCCATCACCATCGCCGTGCAGAACATCGCCACGGCCGGCGACCACATCGTGTCCTCCACGAACCTGTACGGCGGCACGCTGAACCTGTTCGAGCACACACTGGCTGATCAGGGCCTTTCCACCACGTTCGTCAACCCCGCCGACCTGAACGCCGTTGAGGCCGCCATCCAGGACAACACGAAGCTGTTGTACGCCGAAACGCTGGGCAACCCCAACTCCGACGTGCTTGACCTTGAGGCTTGGGCCGACATCGCGCATCGTCACAACGTGCCGCTTATCGTTGATGCCACCTTCTCCACGCCCTACCTGCTGCGCCCCATCGAGCACGGCGCCGACGTCGTCGTGCATTCCGCTACGAAGTTCATCGGCGGCCACGGCACGGCCATGGGCGGCGTGATCACCGACGCCGGCAAGTTCGACTGGGCCGCCAACGCCGATAAATTCCCAGGCGTTGCCAAGCCCAACCCCAGCTATCACGGCGTGGTGTTCACCGAGGCCGCCGGCGAGGCTGCCTACATCACGAAGGCCCGCGCCACGCTGCTGCGCGACCAGGGCGCAACGCTTTCGCCGTTCAACGCCTGGCTGCTGCTGCTCGGCCTTGAGACGCTGTCCCTGCGCGTCGATCGCCACGTGGAGAACGCGCTGAAGGTTGTCGAGTTCCTGAACAACCACCCGCAGGTTGCTTCCGTGAACCACCCGTCGCTGGCCACCGGCCGCGCCAAGGAGCTGTACGACCAGTACTATCCCAATGGCGCCGGCTCCATCTTCACGTTCGATGTGAAGGGCACGGCCGACGATGCCCGCAAGTTCACTGAAAGCCTGAGCCTATTCAGCCTGCTGGCCAACGTTGCTGACGTGAAGTCCCTGGTCATCCACCCGGCTTCCACCACGCACTCCCAGCTGACCGAAGAAGAGCTGCTGGCCGCCGGCATCAAGCCCACCACCGTGCGCCTGTCCATCGGCACCGAGAACATCGATGACATCATCGCCGACCTGGCCGCCGGCTTCGAAGCCATCAAGTAGCCTATCCCTCAGCAAGCGCGAAGGCGAATCGCCGCGCTGACGTGCTCTGCATGTTTCCCTGGCTGCACGAACTTGGCCTTTGGCAGCCAAGCAAAAGCCCGCTCAACTCCCCATTGAGCGGGCTTTCTTGTATTTGCGAGCCGTTTGACCAGGACTGCAAGAGGAAAATAGCGAAGGCCGGAGACGCCGCTTAACGAACCCGCGACACCGCAGGCAATCCAGCAAGACCGGAGCAGCCAGCAGCCGAGGCACCGCGGGCGACTAGACGCAGCCAATACCCGGGCAGTCGCGTTTCCAAAACCTGCGCGAAAGCGGTTGCTACAGCAAGAACCCAACCGCGCCCAGCGCGATGCCCAGCACGGCGCCGGCAACCACATCGCGCGGAAAATGCACGCCCGACACCACGCGAATGGCGGCAAGCGCAACGCCCGCCACCAGCATGGCCAGCCCTGCCCACGCAAGCGGACACCACACACAAAACGTCATGGCAATCACGAAGATGCTGAACGTATGCCTGCTGGGAAGCGAATTGCCCTGCGTATCTTTCGCGATGACGGGCGCCGCATCGAACACTTCGTAGGGACGCGGCGCGTTGATAGCTTTACGCAAGGCGGTGACCAGCACGAACGATACGCCTGGCACCAGCAGCGCGCACAGCAGCGGCTTTGCCGGCCAGCCAAACGCAATCTGCCGCACAGCAAGCCATGCGAGCAAGCACGGATACGCCACATACACGGCATTTGTAATGGCCTTGTTCGCCAGCACAACCGCACGTGTCGCAGCCGGCCGCGCCCGCAGCGCATTCGTCATACGTATGTACGTCGATTTCCTCATGCCCTTCCCTAGCGGTTGTTCACCGCTTCCGGATGCAAATCGTGGTTCGCCAGGCGGTCCCACGCAACCTGCTCCCAGCGCGTGCCGGGCTTGCCGTAGTTGCAGTACGGGTCGATGGAAATGCCGCCACGCGGCAGGAACTTGCCCCACACCTCGATGTACTTCGGGTCCATCAGCGCAATGAGGTCCTTCATGATGACGTTGACGCAATCCTCATGGAAGTCCCCATGGTTGCGGAAGCTGAACAGGTACAGCTTCAGACTTTTGCTTTCCACCATGCGGATGTTCGGCACGTACGAGATGTAGATGGTGGCGAAGTCGGGCTGGCCGGTGATCGGGCACAACGCCGTGAATTCCGGACAGTTGAACTTCACGAAGTAATCGTTGCCCGGGTGCTTGTTCTCGAACGTCTCAAGCACGCTGGGGTCGTACGTTTGCGGATATTGCACGCCCTGGTTGCCCAAAAGCGACAGGTCGTCAGCGCCTTCGCGCGTAGGTTTTTCGTTCGTCATAAGATTCCTTTCAAGCGCGGACACGTTACGCGCATATCGTGTTATCTGCAAATGAGATGACCTTGAGAAGAAGCAGGCAGCTTCGATATCTTCTACCGCCAAGAGGCCCCGCAGTTGCTGCAGCTACATTTACCCGAAGATACTGCGGCCTAATTGCTCGGCAAGGCCGCAGCGTCAAGCCCTATTTGCCCGCTTGCGCGCGCTGTGCGTCAAGCACATCAAGCAGCGGGTCGCGCACACCGTTCAGCTCGAACGCGCGATTGCGATCGATGCATGTGCCGCATGCGCCGCACGGGTAGTTGCCGCCCTCGTAGCAGCTCCATGTCAGCTCATAGGGAACGCCCAGCTCAAGGCCGCGTTTCACGATATCAGCCTTCGACCATTCCACGAACGGCGCCTCCATGCGCAGCTCGCCGCCCGTGCCCTCCATGATGGCAAGGTTCATGGCGTACACGAACTCCAGCGAGCAGTCGGGGTACGCGTTGCCCGCCCAGTCGTCGTGGTGCGCGCCGTAATACAGCACGCTTGCGCCCAGCGACAGCGCCATGGACGCGGCCGACGACAGGAACAGCCCGTTGCGGAACGGCACGTACGTGCTGACCGGCGCGCCGTTGCTTTCGTCAAGCTGCTCGGCGTAGCTTTCCTCGGGAACCTGGTCGGTGGAGTGCGCAAGCAGGCTGCAGTTGCTGTCGGCAAAAATGGCCGACAGATCCAAAAACCGCTGCTCAACGCCGTAATACGTCGCAACGGCCTTCGCGCTTTCAATCTCTTTCTCGTGGCGTTGGCCATACGAGATGCTCAGCGCGAACACGTTTTCGGCGCCATAACGCTCAACCGCCATGGCCAGAAGCGTGGTGGAATCCACGCCGCCGCTGCATAGCACCAGCGCCTTTTGCCCCTCTTGCGACGCTCCCAGCTGCGGGCCGGCCGCCTTGTGCGCCGCTGCCGCAGCAGCGAACGACCCGAATGAACGGGGGCTCTCATTCGCCGCAGTGCCGGACGCGGCCGTAGCGTTGTGCGACTTTTCGCCGACAGCTGCCGTTCCAAAGGCTCCTTCGCGAACCGCAGCCGCGGCTTGCGCCAACGACGGGAACACTTTGTTGGATTCTTTCATGCCTGCTACACGCCCCTCTCAACGTTAGGCCAGATAATCTTGTGCAACTGCAGCTGAGCCGTTGCCCATATCATGCCGTTTTCCTGCATGAACTCGACGATGCGCGCCGGCTCGATGCGCCCGAAGCACGGGCTGAGGTATACCGGAACGCGCCCGGGGAGGTCAAGCTGCCGTGCAACTTCAAGCGCGCGCGGCAGATCGCTTTCGGCGCACACGAATTTCACGGCATCGCGCGCATCAAGCAGCGCGAAATTAGTGGGCAGCATGTGCGCCTCCATACCGCTTGAAGGCAACTTCCAGTCCACGGTAAACGTGAGCGCACCGGGCGCCACGCCGCGAAGCTGCTGCCGCAAATTGGCAAGTTCTGCCAGGTCAGCGGCCCCGTTCGTTTCAACTTCCACGCGCAAGCCGCGCCCAATCGGGCCTGCTTCGCCGCACAGCACGCGCACCAGCTGCGCAAGATGCGGTTGCAGCACCGGCTCGCCACCGGTCAGCGTCACGCACTCCACGCCCGTTTCGCGTACCCACGCCACCAGCGCCGCAACCGTTTCCGATTGCACGGCAACACCCGGCTCGTTCGCCCACATCGTGTCGCAATACGAGCAGCGTAAGTTGCAACCCGCAAAGCGGATGAACGCCGCCAGCTTGCCCGCGCAGCGCCCTTCGCCGTTGATGCTGATGAACTTCTCCACCACCGGCATGGCGGCGCAGCCCGCCTCGGCGCCGTTGCCGCCAATCAGTGCAGACGCTTCGCGCGCATCGGGCGAAGAAGCACCTGCGTGCGCTACCGCCTGCTCAGATTGACGCGCGCCGCCGCACGGCTCGCAAACCGCAGGTTGCACGTTGTTTTCCCTGTTAGGCACGGTAAATCGCGCAGTTGTTCGGAGTTTCGTACACATCAACCTGCGACACCGGGAAACCCTTGTCGGCCAGCTTGTCGAAGAAATAGCGCGCCAGATTCTCCGCCGTGGTGCGGAACGGCATCATGGAAAGCGTGAAGCCCTCTTTATGCAGGCATTCAAGCGTTTCGGGCATAAGCGAGCCCTCTTCCACCACAAACGAATGGTCAAGCTCCTCGGTCAGATTGCGCAGCGCATGCTTGAACTCGGCGAAATCGATGACCATGTCCTTGTGCGTACCCTCGGTTTGCAGCTCCGCCTGCTCCAGATACGCCACCACGCGCCAACGGTGGCCGTGCAGGTTCTCGCACTTGCCGTGATAATCCGTCAGAAAATGAGCTGCATCGAAGCTGCTCTCCGTTTTCAAGCCATACATAGCAAAAGCCTTTCCCGTAAAGCGAAAACCGCCGTCGGAAAAGGCCCTTATAACACGCGTTGCCTACCACGATGCGCGTCAACACCGCATTCGACGCGCCGCAAAACCGCGTCCGCCCGCGCGAGCCATGCCCAGCCGCACAAGACGCAGCACCGGCAGCTCCCGCTGCGAAAGCAAGCAAAGGTACCTAGTTTTGTTTACCGACAGGAGGTTTTCGAACTGTCCATTTCGTTGTGCAGCAAGTATACCGCGCCGCGAAAGGCGCCGCGCGCCCTTCGCACGATTACCGCAAGCGCGAAACGTTACCACCGCTCTGTCTGCAGCATGGCGCGCCGATGGTCCATCAACGCTTGCAAACAAGACTCACCCGAGCCACCGTAGCGTCTTTACCGCCGCCGAAATGCCTCGCGAAAAGGCCGTACGGCGCATCGATTCCGTTAGCGAAGCCCCAAAACGCCCTTCACAAGTTCGTCCCACGTATGCGCCACGAACGTGGGATTTTCGGCCGCAAGCCGCGCTTCGTCGAACATGCCCCAGGTCACGGCCGCTGCTTTCGTGCCGGCCGCATTCCCGGCCTGCAAATCGAACGGAGCATCGCCCACGTACAGACACTCAGCTGGCGCGAAGCCGAGTATTTCGCAGCCGCGCTGCACCGGCTGCGGATCGGGCTTGGGACGCTCGACGTCGTCCCACCCCACGCAGCAATCCAGGTACTGCGCCGCGCCGACCACCTCAAGCCCGTGCCACGCTACCTCATGGCGCTTCGACGTGACCACGCCCAGATTCAAGCCCGCCGACGCCAGCTTCGCCAGCGCTTCGACGGTGCCGGGAAACGCCTTGATCATCTGGTCGTGCACCGTTTTGTTATGCGCGCAGTACGCCTCGCAGAACCGCTCCTGCAGCTGCGGGTCATCGGTGAAATCGCGCACCTGTACCGAAAGCGGCTGCCCAACCTTTTGCAGGTACTCTTCATCGCTGAGCTGCCGACCAAGCACCGCCGGCCCCGCATAGCGAAAACTCGCAAGGATAAGATCATGCGAATCGACCAACGTTCCATCGTTGTCGAACAGCACTGCTTTCAGGCCTGCCATGTTTCTCCTTCGATAATGAGCGGCCTTTGCGAAAAACCCGGCAAATCGACGGTCCCCGCGCTTCCGACGAGCTCCCGCCTTCCGGCGTGAACCCTTTTGGCCTCTGACATAAAAAGAACCGCCAGAAAACTGACGGCTCCGAAGTTTCCATGGTGGAGATGATGGGATTCGAACCCACGACCCCCACGTTGCGAACGTGATGCTCTCCCAGCTGAGCTACATCCCCATGGATATTGCGCTTTGCGCGAGAAAGTATTTTCCTCGTTCACCCTTGCTTTGTCAAACAGTTCTTGCGCAGCATTCGCAAAATGTCCATGTTTCATGCCACAGCGCGCCCATACGCAAACACAGGGGCCGCACCGGCCCCTGTTTCTTGCAATTTCGAAAGCGCCTAGGAAAGCACCTTTTCCTCAAGCATGGACATGTCCACGCCCGGCTCGTCCCCCTCGGGGATGAACGGCTCGAACAGCGGCTCACCGTTCTGCGACAGCTCCACCATACCCGTCAAAACGTCGACGTACTGGTAGGACTGACGCGCCGTGCGGCCGCGCTTGCGGTCGACTTCCATGATGAACAGCTGCGGATGCACCTGCATCAAAATGCCTTCGCTTTCGACGATCTTGGAACGACCCATGTTCGCGCGAACCTTCAGGCGTTGACCGACGAAGTCATGTAACGTATCATGAATGGAGTCGACGATTTTTGCTTGCTTCGCTAAATCCATAGTAGCTCTTTCCCGCATAACACACAGATAACGGTTCACAATTGTATCATGCGGGTCAATGCAAGCTTACTTCTCCATCTTTTGCACCCATTTTTATAGCAGTTATCACAGAACGGCCACATCCGCTGGGCCGTTCTGTGATATTTGGCCAACAAGCGCCGGCCTTATCGGTGCATGAAAACGTTATTGGCCAAGCTGTGCCTGCACCGCAAGCAACTCCTGCCCCAGCTGCACGAACTCCGCAAGCGACAGCGTTTCGCCGCGCCGCTTCGGGTCGATTGACGCGCGCTCGAACAGCACCGGCAAATGCTGCGCCACCGCCCCGCCTTGCGCGCCGCGGCCGGCAAAGTACGTTTTGCAAGAGTTCGAAAGCGTTTTGCGGCGGCTGGCGAATGCCGCATCGGCCATGGTGCATGCCGCGCGCACCACATTTGCATCAAGCGGCGCTCCGGAAGCATCCGTCACGGGACGGCGATTCAGGCGGATAACGGCGCTGTCCACGCGCGGCGGCGGAAAGAAGTTGTTCGGACTGACGGGAAAACGGCCAGCGGGCTGCGCGTACAGGCGCAGCTTCACCGTGTACGCCCCGTAGTTCTTCGTGCCGGGCTCGGCCGCCATGCGGTCCGCCACCTCTTTTTGCACCATCACCGTTGCAGATTGAAGCGAATCAATGCGCTGGAAGTAGTCGAGCACCACTGTGGCTGCCACGGCATACGGCAGGTTCGCCACAAGCTTCGTTGGCATAGCCTGCGCATTCAGGTCGGAAAGCTGCAGGTCAAGTGCGTCTTTCTGGATAAGCGTGAACTTGTCCCACCACGGCGCCAGCGTTTCTTCGAGCACGGCCGGCAAATCGGCATCGCGCTCGATGGACGTGACATGCGCGGCACCTTTCAGCAGCGCCATGGTAAGCGTGCCGATGCCCGGACCGATTTCCAACACGCGATCGGCGCCGTCAAGCTCGGCAAGCGCGACGATTTTCTGCACAATGGCATCGTTGACCAGGAAGTTTTGCCCCAGCGAATACTTTGCCGTCAGGCCGTGGTCGGCCAGCGCCTCGCGCGTGGCGGCAAGACTCGCAAGCGTCGACAGGTTACCCACGGCGCTTCCCCTGCTTTCCGCCGCGGTTAGCATTGCCGCCTTTCGCGCCGCCAGCCTTGCCGCCGCCTTTGCCCTTTTGCGCGTGCGGGTTGTCGTGTTTGGCCTGCTGCACGCCGTTCGTGCCGCGCTTGGCGTTCGCGTGCTTCTTTTGCGCGGAGCGCTTGCGCCCGTGCTGAGCCGCATCAACGCGACGGCCTTCTTCGTCAAGCTTGATGACCTGGCGCTCGGAACCGTTTTCGCCCAGGTCAAGGCGCGCACGTTGCTGTCTGCGCGCAGCCTGGGAAGCAAGTTGGGCGGCGAAGTCGTTTTCCGCGAACACTTCAGGCGCGCTTTCGGCGGGCGCAGCCGGCTGCTCGGCCGGCGCTTCCACAGGCTCGACCGCCGCCGCAGATGCGCCGCCGGCGAACGCGCGCACAACAGGGCCGCTGATGGGATATTCGTCCGCTTCGGCTACGATTTCGCCCGACTCGTCGATCTTGCCTACCCAGTCAAGCACGCGCTCCAGACGGAAGCCCGCCACAGCAGCTGCCGAGCGAACTGTGCCCACTAGCGGGTCGAAACCGTGCGGATCGCCGCCCTCGCCCACCACGTGCAGCGTGCAGGGGCGCCGCCGCGCGCGCTGGCGCGTCCAGAAATACGGCTGGAACCGGTCAAGCACAGCCTTGAGCTGCGACGACGGGCCCGCAAAGTACACGGGCGCCACCACAATAAGCTCGTCGGCGTCCTCAAGCAACGGATAGATGTCGTCCATGTCGTCGCGGATGACGCACCGACGATTGGAATCGTCGGGATCCCCATCACTCAGAGGATTGGGAGAGTCAGTGAGGGCGCCTGTGGTGGTGCAGCCCGTGGGGGAGGCGGAGGCGCCGCGTACTTCGGTACGCAAGTCTCCGGCTTCGCCGCGGGATGCGCCGCCACAGGTGGCCGCAACGTCGGCATCTCCGCCGTTCGGCAGAACGGCGGAACCACGTTTGCACCAATCGCAAGCATTGCACCCGGCCACTTCCAGCGTGGACACCGGCGCCAGGAACACCTCGTCTTCCGGACATTCTTCGATGCAGCTTTCGAACAGCAGGTCCGCCAGCGCGCCGCTGCGGCCCTCGACGCGAGGCGACCCGACAATAATCAGGCGTTTCATTCGCAATTCCTTTCGTTTACGGCAGCGGGCGCATGGGCTTGCTGCCAAGCGGTGGGCGGACGGTCAAGCAACGTGCGGGCGTTTTCGCGCAGCTGCGCCAGCAATTCGGCCCGGGCGGCGGCGCTTTCACACCTTAGCACTTCAGCCATGCACGCAGCGGTGAACACCGTGTGCGCCGGCCCGCACGGCACGCCGCGCATGGGCTCAGGCGTCATGTACGGGGAATCGGTTTCGGTAAGCAGCAGGTTGCGCGGCGTGCGCGCCACCGCATCGCGCGTATCCTGGCAGCGCTTGAACGTGAGCGCGCCGCCCAGCGCAACGTAGCACCCCTGTTCAACCCAGGGTTCCAGCGTTCCCCAATCCAAATCGAAGCAGTGCAGCAGCGTGCCTGCCGCCGGAAAGCCCTCTTCGCGCAATATGGCGAACGCCTCGTCGTGCGCCTCGCGCACATGCAACGCCACCGGCAAGCCCGTTTCGTGTGCCAGGCGAATCTGACGGCGAAACGCCTGCCGCTGATCTTCGCGCGGCGACAGATCGTAATGGTAGTCCAGCCCGATCTCGCCCACGGCGCACACGCGCGGATCGGCCAAGCGCGCAACAAGGCGCGCCTCCATGGCGTCGTCGTAGAACTTCGCGTTGTGCGGATGCACGCCGCACGCCAGGCGCAGCCGCGGCATCGGACGCGCGGCGGCCCCCTCGGGCAGCACGAACGCCGCTGGCAGCGCACCATCGGGCAGATGCGTTACCGCATCGCCACCAGCCGCCAGCACCTCGCGCGTGCATTCGACTACCTGCGGCAAACGCTCGGCCGCTTCGACATACCAGCCATCGAAGCGATCGAACACCTCGGGCGCATCTTCCTGCACGTCGATGATGTCGCACACGAAGTCGACGCCCCACACCGCGCAGCGCGCGAACTCAAGCGCCGGATCGGCCAGCAGATGTACGTGCGCGTGCGTGTCGGCCACCGCGCCCTCAAGCCGCGGCGCCTCTACCAGGCGAAACTTGCCGTGCTTGCGCTTCTGGCGAAACAGCGCGTCGAGAAATACGGGTTGTTCTTGCTCTTCGGTCATTCACATTCCCTTGGTAAAACGAATCTGACAAGGCACCTGTCCCCTTGTCAGATTCAAGCTCAAATGGGACAAAGGGACTGTCCCCTTGTCCCATTTTGCCGAGACGGCGCGGACAAACCGCGTCTCGTTCCAAAAAAGCGGGGCAAAAGGAAGTTCCCTTTGCCCCGCTTCGTACGTGCCAGTTATTCGGCGTTGACGTCGATCTCGTCCATGTTCAGGCGCGGGAACAGCGGGTCGCCGACGGTGACGGCGTTGCCGGCGGGCAGCTGGCCCCACTTCGTGGCGGCCTCGATGTCCACCACGTCGGTAACCTTGCCCAGGCTGAGGCGATCGAACACCTCGTTGGACGTGTTCGGCATGAACGGAGCCATGTACAGCGCGATGATGCGGATGGCCTCGAGCGCGTTGTAGATGACGGCGGCCAGGTCGCCGGCCGTTTCCTCGCTTTTCGCCAGATTCCACGGCGCGCTTTCCTCGACGTACAGGTTCACGCGGCCGGCCAGCTCCTGCACCGCCGCGGCGGCACCGGTGAAGTCGACCTCGGACAGGCAGGCGTCGTACTTCGCGTACAGCTGCTCGACGATGGGCAGCATGGGGTTCGCCACGCGCTCGGCAGCGTCGGCCGGCACGGCGGGAACCTTGCCGTCGAAGTACTTCTTCGTCATGTTGAACACGCGGCTGCACAGGTTGCCCCAGGTGTTGGCCAAATCGGCGTTGTACACCTGCACCATGCGCTCCATGGAGATGTTGCCGTCATGGCCGAACTGCACGTCGGACATGAAGTAGTAGCGATACGCGTCCACGCCGAAGACCTTCACGAGGTCGGCGGGCTTCATGCCGTTGCCCTTGGACTTCGACATCTTCTCGCCCTTCGTGAGCAAAAAGCCGTGGCCGAACACCGTGTGCGTGATGGGCAGGCCAGCGGCCATGAGCATGGCCGGCCAGATGACGCAGTGGAAACGCGTGATGTCCTTGCCGACGAAGTGGTATTGCATGGGCCAGCGCTGCTCGAACTCGCCGGCGCGCTGCTCGTCGCCGTAGCCGATACCCGTAAGGTAGGCCAGCAGCGCATCGGCCCACACATAGGCCACGTGGCCCTCGTCAAACGGCAGCGGCACGCCCCAGTCGAACGTGGAACGGCTGATGGAAAGGTCCTTCAGGCCGCTTTTCACGAACGTGACCACTTCGTTTTTACGCGTTTCGGGGCGGATGAAGTCGGGGTGCTCCTCGTAGAACTTCAGCAGCGGCTCCTGGAACTCGGACAGCTTGAAGAACCAGTTCTCCTCGCCGCCAGCCTTCTGCACCGGGCGATGGCAGTCGGGGCAGACCAGCTCGCCGTCCTCGTTTTTCTCCAGGTCTGACTCGGCGTAGTACGTCTCCTCGTGCACGCAGTACCAGCCCTCGTAGCTGCCCTTGTAGCACCAGCCCTTGTCGTAAAGGTCCTGCCAGAACTTCTGCACGGTGCGCGCGTGGCGCGGCTGGGTGGTACGCACGAAATCGGTGTAGGTGATATCGAGCAGGTCCCACACGTTGCGGAACGCCGGCTCCATGGAATCGCACCAGGCCTGCGGGGTCATGCCCTTCGATGCGGCGGTATCGGCAACTTTCTGGCCATGCTCGTCCATGCCCGTGACGAACGCCACGTCGTAGCCGTTCATGCGCTGGTAGCGCGCGACGGTATCGGCGGCGACGGTGGTGTAGGCCGTGCCCAAATGCGGCTCGGCGTTCACGTAATAAATAGGCGTGGTGAACGAGTAAGTTCCCTTTGACATGGTGCTTCCTTTTGCTCGCGGCCGCAGTCGGGCGAATGATGCCCCGCCAACCTGGGTTTTCGCAGTGCCCCTGATTGTACCACGCGAAAATGCCTGCCCACACGAAGGGCGCGGCGGGCACACGGGGGCAACACGGGGAAACCGGGCCTCAAGGCAAGTGCGAAAAGCGCTCCCGCCAAGCACCCGCTGCCCAACGGATCATCGGGCGACCGAAGGACTAGCGCACAAGAGCATTTAGCGCCGCTTTTCCCAAAAGGCCTACAGCAGCGATGAACAACCGCCGCGGCCAATCAAGCAGAAGAATGTAAGTCGGTCGAAGCCGAGCCCCCCGCGCGGGCGCATTCGGAAACTTGTGCGGGTTTAATGGCACGCATCTTTTGCACAAAACCTGCCGGTATAATGACGGAGATTGTTATAAACCAAAGGATGGCGGATGTTTTCTAACAAACCACAAACGAACCCGAGCAACCGCCCTCGCCTTTGCACGCCCCTTGCCCTTGCCTTAAGCGCAACGCTGGCATTCGGCGGCGTGCCGGCAGCGGGCTTTTCGGGGCAAGCTGCCTGGGCCGAGGATATCGACATCAACGTGCAGGCAGATGCCGCACAGCAAGAAGTCGAGCGCACAGCGGCCGAATACGACCAGGCCATGGACCGCATCGACCAGCTGAACCAGCAAATTGCCGACAACGAGCAGCGCATCTCCGAAATCGAGGAAACGCTTCCCGAGCAGCAGGAACGCAGTTCCGCCGCCGCCGTAAAGCTGTACAAGGCGCAAGCTTCCACTCCTGGCCTTTTGGAGATGGTGCTCAGCTCTGAAAGCATCGTCGACTTCTTTACGTCGTTCGAATACGTGTCTCACATCTTCAGCAGCAACCAGTCCGAGATCGAACGCCTTCAGGAGATGAAGGACGAGCTTGACCAGACGCGTCGCAGCCTGTCGCAAGCGAAGAAGGACGCCGACACCGAGGCCGCCAACGCCGAGCAAGCGCTTGCCGCCGCGCAGGAAGCACGTCAGGAAGCCCAACGCAAAGCGCAAGAGGAAGCCGCGCGTCAAGCTGAAGAGGCAGCAAAGGCCGCAGAAGCGCAGGCAGCAGCCGAGCAGGCCGCGCAAACGGAAGAAGCAGGAAAAGCCGACGATGCCGCAACTGATTCCGCAAGCAATTCGCAAGAGTCCGCCGGCACCGGCGAAAGCTCCTCGGGCACCGTTGATGCGCCCAGCAACGATGGCGCCGACTGGACAAGCGACCGCGACGCATTCGTAGCGCAGTGGGCTGGCCGCATCAACGCCTACCTTGCCGGCTCGCCCATGGCGGGCACGGGCGAAACGTTCGCCGAGGCCGCCTGGGATTACGGCGTTGACCCGCGCTGGTCGCCCGCTATCTCGAACACGGAAAGCTCCAAGGGCCTGTACTGTTTCAACAGCTGCAACGCCTGGGGCTGGGGCTCGTCCAGCTGGGACAACTGGGACGACGCCATCCGCACCCACGTTGCCGGCCTTGCCCGCGGCTATGGCTACACCATTTCCGTAGAGGCCGCCAAGAAGTACTGCCCGCCGAACTGGGAGCACTGGTACAGCGCCACGCTGGCGCAGATGAACATGATTTAACGAACAACCCGGCTTCGGCCGGGTTTTCTTTTGTATGAAGCCCGCTGTTTTCCGGGGTTTGTTGCGCTTTTCCAAGAAAGTCGCAAAGCGGGCCCGCCATCCCCTTGCCCCCGTTTCTAAGCTGCGGAAATGTCGCGGCGTGAACGACGAAAAGCCCGCGGGTACGTTATCTTGACGAAACCGGTGGGCTTTCCCTTACCGCAATTTGTCGCGGCGCTGTTTCCAGTCGGGCATGAAATGGTCCATGAGCTGGTGGAACCGGGGGCCGTGGCCGCGTTCAAGCAGATGGCACAGCTCGTGCACCACCACGTATTCCAGGCACTCGGGCGGGTAAAGCGCCAGGCGCACGTTGATGCAGATGCGGCCGGTGGACGGCTGGCAGCTACCCCAACGGCTCGTCATGTTGCGATATGCCAGCTGACCCGCCTTCACGCCCATGATGGGTTCCCATGCGGCGATGAGCGCGGGAACGCACGCTTGCACCACCGCGCGCCACTGCGCCACCTCGGCGGGCGACGCCTGCGAAGCGCGGGCCATGGGCGTTGCCGCCATGCGCGCCATCTGCGTTTCAATCCAGTCGCGCTTGCGGCGCACGAAGTCCACCACATCGGCCTGCGTCATCCATGTGGGCGCGGAAACTTCCACGTGGTCGCCATCGCGGGCAATACGCAGGTTGAGGTTCTTCACGCGTTTGTGCTGCACGTGGATTTCAATGTCGTCAACGAAGAACACCTCGGGCGGCACCGACGAGCGCGAGGAACGTGGCTGGGAGCCCGCCGACCCGCTGCGCGAGGCGCCCGCACGCGAACCGGATGCGGCATTGCGCGCCAAGCGAGGCTTGCTGCCGCCCGCGCGCCCCGTTCCCCCGCCGCGCGTCAGCTCGCTTGGGTCAACGCGACGCGTGCGCACCGGCCCCGATGCGTTGCGATATGCCATGCCGCTTACGCTTCCAACGCGATATCGTACGCAACGTTGCGCGGCAAGCCGAACTCGGCCGCCAACGTTTTCGCGATGTCTTTGTTGCGAAGGCCTTCGCCTTTCAGCTGCTGGGCACGCGTGCGCGCGGCGTCTTCGGCGCTTTCTTGGGCCGCCTGGCCCTCGGCCTCGTTCGGCCCGTCGATGACCAGCACGATCTCGCCTTTGATGCCCGCCCCGGCTGCGCGACCGGCAAACTCGGCGGCAAGCGCGGGCAACGTTGCGCGCACCACTTCCTCGTGGAGCTTCGTCAGCTCGCGGCACACCGCCGCTTCGCGCAGGGGAAACGCCTTCGCCAGCACATCGAGCGTTGCGGCCACGCGGTTCGGACTTTCATAGAAGATGAGCGCCGCGTCAAGCGTGCGCACCGCCTCAAGCGCCGCCTTTTGGTCGCCGGCCTTGCGCGGGAAAAAGCCACCGAAATAGAAGCGCGGGTTCGTGCAGCCACTGGCCACATAAGCCGTGGCCGTGGCCGTGGGGCCCGGCAACACCTCGACGGGGGCGCCCGCCTCGCGACACGCGCGCACCAGGCGCAGCCCCGGGTCGGACACGCCCGGCATGCCAGCGTCGCTGCAGTAGGCGATGATCTCGCCGGCCAGCACGCGCGCAACGATGCCTTCGGCGCGCGAGCCGATCATCGCCTCGTCCAGACGCTCCAGGCGCTTTTCGATGCCGAACGCCGCCAACAGCTTGCCTGTGACGCGCGTGTCCTCCGCGCACACGACATCGGCCGAGCTCAGCGCGTCAAGCGCCCGCTGCGGCATATCGCCAAGATTGCCGATGGGCGTCGGGCATATGATCAGCTTTCCGGACATGAACGTTCCCTTCATGAATACAGCGTCGCGCTTCGCGCTCTTTTGAGTGGGCCGAGCTTTCGCTCGGCCCCACGATACAACCAAAAATGCCTCACTCGACCCTGCGATGTGGCTCGCGAAGCTTTAAGCTCGCGTTTCCTGTACGTCGAGCTTGCCGGCTTCTTCGGCCGCCGGGGTTGCTGCCGCCGTGCGGGCGGCGCGGGCCTCGGCTTCCTTGTCGGCCAAGTTGCTCTTCGCCACCGCGATCATAAGCTTGATGCGGTTGAGCTGGTTGACCTCCGACGCGCCCGGGTCGTAGTCGACGGCCACAATGTTGCTTTCCGGGTAGCGGCGGCGCAACTCCTTGATGACGGCCTTGCCCACCACGTGGTTCGGCAGGCACGCGAACGGCTGGGTGCACACCACGTTCGGCGCGCCCGTGCGAATAAGCTCCACCATCTCGGCGGTAAGCAGCCAGCCCTCGCCCATGGAGTTGCACAGGCTCAAAATCTCGCTGGCGTACTCGGCCAGCTCGTAGATGCTTGCCGGCGGGTTGAAGCGCGAGGATTCCTCAAGCGCCTTCGTCACCGGCGCGCGCAGGGCCTTCACCACTTTCAGGGCAATCTTGCTGCCGAACGCACCCTTGGCCGAGCGGCCGAGCGGGTCTTTCTGGAAGATGCCGCCCGCGGCGCCGAACAGGAAGAACTCGATAAGCCCGGGCACCACGGCCTCGCAGCCCTCGCGCTCGATGACGTCGACGATCTGGTTGTTCGCCGTGGGGTGGAACTTCACCAGAATCTCGCCCACCACGCCGACGCGGGGCTTCGTGCCCTCGCCTTGCAAAGGCAGCGTGTCGAAGTCCTCGACGATCTGCTTGACCGTTTCCTTGAACTCGCTACGCTTCACGCCGCGCGCCAGCTGCTTTTTGCACTCGTTCATCCAGTGGTCGAACAGGGCGTTCGCGCTGCCGGGCTCCACCTCGTAGGGGCGCGTGCGGTACAGGCACATCATCAGCAGGTCGCCGTACTGCAGCGCGGAAACCGCCTGGTAAAGCATGGCCGGCGTGATGGAGAAGCCAGGGTTGACCTCGCCCAAGTCCTTGAAGCTGATAGCGATGACCGGGATATGCGACAGGCCCACCGACTTGAGCGCCTTGCGGATGAGCGAGATGTAGTTCGTGGCACGGCAGCCGCCGCCGGTCTGCGTGATGAGCACGGCCAGCTTGTCGGTGTCGTACTTGCCGGACATAACTGCTTCCATGATTTGGCCTGTGACCAGGATGGACGGGTAGCAAATGTCATTGTTCACGTACTTTAGGCCCGCGTCGACCGCGCCGTGGTCCACGGAAGGCAAAAGCTCGACGTTGTAGCCGAAGCGCTCGAAGATGGGCACGAGCAGCTCGAAGTGGTACGGCGCCATCTGCGGGGCCAGGATGGTGTAGCCCGCATCGCGCATCCCCTTCGTGAACTGAGCGCGCGGGAACTCCGTGGTGGCGCCACTGTCGCGCTGCTTGAACTCGGCCTGCACCTCGGGCGATGCCTTCTCCGTGAAGCTTGCAGGCGGCTTGATGGCGGCCGCCGCGGCCTGCACGGCCTCGGCATCGGCGCCGCCGGCGGCGTTGCCCGCCGCGCGCTCTTCGGCCTCGGCCAGCAGTTGTTCCACATCAAGGCTGCACGCGCCGCAGCCGGCGGCGTTTTCAGCCTGCTCGGCCGCGCGAGCCTCGGCTTCCTCGTCGGCCTGGTCCTTCAGGGCCGCAAGCAGGCTGCGCACACGAATGCGCGCGGCACCCAGGTTCGACACCTCGTCGATCTTCAGCACCGTGTACACTTTGCCGGCGCTTTCCAGAATCTCCTGCACCTGATCGGTGGTCAGCGCGTCAAGACCACAACCGAAGCTGTTCAGCTGGATGAGGTCGAGGTCCTTGCGCTCCGACGCCACCTTCGCCGCGGCGTACAGACGCGTGTGGTACATCCACTGGTCCACCAGACGGATGGGGCGCTCGAGCGTGCCCAAGTGCGCGATGGAGTCCTCGGTAAGCACCGCCAGGCCGAAGCTGGTCAGAAGTTCGGGGATGGCATGGTTGATCTCCGGGTCGTTGTGGTACGGGCGGCCCGCCAGCACGATGCCGTGCGTGTGGGTCTTCTCCATCCACAGCAGCGTCTCGGCGCCCTTCTCGCGGATGTCGGCTTTGAACGCCTCGTCCTCGGCCCATGCGGCCTCAACGGCGGCGTCCACCTCGGCCTGCGTCGGTGCGGCAATGCCCGTGCCGCACAGCTCGGGGTGCGCCTGAATCAGCTCCACGAACAGGCGCTTCTTCAGGTGATCCTTCTTGTCGTAAGGCAGCCACGGGTTCAGGAACTGCGTGTCGGAATCGCGCAGCTCGTCGATGTTCAGGCGCAGCGCCTCGGCGTAGCTGGCCACAATCGGGCAGTTGAAGTGGTTGCCGGCACCTTCGTCTTCCTGACGCTCCCACTTGCTGCACGGGAACCAGATGAAATCGGGGTGCTTGTCCAGCAGGTTCATGATGTGGCCGTGCGACAGCTTCGCCGGATAACACACGCTTTCGGACGGCATGGACTCGATGCCGGCCTCGTAGGTTTTCTTCGTGGACGGGTCGGACAGCACCACGCGCCAGCCCAGCTTCGTGAAGAACGTGAACCAGAACGGGTAGTTCTCGTACATGTTCAGCGCGCGCGGGATGCCCACCATGCCGCGCGGCGCGTCTTCGGCCGCCAGCGGCGTGTAGTGGTCGAACAGGCGGTGCGACTTGTACTCGAACAGGTTCGGCACCTTCTCGCCACGCGTTGCCTGGCCAAGCGCGCCGGCGCCCTTCTCGCAGCGGTTGCCCGTGATGAAGCGGCGGTGCTTACCCGTGATCTCATCTTTTCCGAAGTCGTTGACGGTAAGCAGGCAGTGGTTCGAGCACGCCTTGCAGCGCACAGTCTTGTGCGTGGGAGCCAGCGCCTCAAGCGCGTCAAGCGAAAGCAGGCCGGATGCGTCGGCGTCCTGGCGGCTGAAGCGGTCGCGGGCCAGAAGCGCCGCGCCGAACGCGCCCATGTTGCCGGCGATGTCGGGGCGCACGGCGTTGACGCCCGAAAGCTGCTCGAACGCGCGCAGCACGGCGTCGTTGAGGAACGTGCCGCCCTGCACGATGACCTTGTTGCCCACGTCGTGCGGATCGCGAATCTTGATAACCTTGAACAGCGCGTTCTTGATAACGGAAATGGCCAGGCCGGCGGCAATGTCGCCAACGGTGGCGCCTTCCTTCTGCGCCTGCTTCACGCGCGAGTTCATGAACACGGTGCAACGGCTGCCCAGGTCAACAGGGTTTTCCGCGCCGATTGCCGTCTTGGCGAACTCGGACACGTCCAGGTTCAGACCGCTGGCGAAGCTTTCGATGAAGCTGCCGCAGCCCGACGAGCACGCCTCGTTGAGCATGATGTGGTCGATGACGCCGTCTTTCACGCGCAGGCACTTCATGTCCTGGCCGCCGATGTCCAGGATGAACTCCACGCCCGGCAGCATCTCCTGCGCGCCACGCAGGTGCGCCACCGTCTCGATTTCGCCGGAGTCGACGCGCAGCGCCTCAAGCAGCAGGTGCTCGCCGTAGCCGGTGACGGTGGAATGCCCGATGGTCACCAGCGGGCGACCCGCCTCGTCGCAAGGCAGCTCGCGGTACAGCTTGGCGATGGCCGCCTTCGCGCACCCCAGCACGTCGCCCTTGTTCGACACGTAGTGCGTCCACAAAAGCTCGCCGTCTTGGCCGATAAGCGCCGCTTTGAACGTGGTGGAACCGGCGTCGATGCCCAGAAACGCCGTGCCGCGATAGCTTGCCAGGTCGCCGCGGCGCACACACTCGGAGGCGTGGCGCGCATTGAACTCATCAAGCTCAGCCTGGTCGGCGAACAGCGGGGGCAGGCGCACAACCTCGCTGCCCTGGATGTCGCCAAGGTTCTTCAGACGGTCAAGCACGTCGGACAGAAGCTCGGCGCGCACCGTTTCGCTTGCCGCGCCTGCGATGGCGCAGCCGCCGGCCACGAACAAGTGGGCGTTTTGCGGCACGATGCGGTGCTCTTCGTCGAGGTTCAGCGTTTCGTAGAATCGTTTGCGCAGCTCAGGCAGGTACTGCAGCGGGCCGCCCAGGAACGCCACGTAGCCGCGGATAGGACGCCCGCACGCCAGGCCGGAAATGGTCTGCGTAACCACGGACTGGAAAATGGACGCGGCGATGTCCTCGCGGCGCGCGCCTTCGTTCAGCAGCGGCTGCACGTCGGTTTTCGCGAACACGCCGCAGCGGCTGGCGATGGGATAGATGGTGGTGGCATGCTGCGCCAGCTCGTTCAGGCCGCCCGCGTCGGTGTTCAAAAGCGCGGCCATCTGATCGATGAACGCGCCGGTGCCGCCGGCGCACGTGCCGTTCATGCGCTGCTCGATGCCGTTGTCGAAGTAGATGATCTTCGCGTCCTCGCCACCCAGCTCGATGGCCACATCGGTTTTCGGAATAAACGTCTCAACAGCGGTTTTGCTGGCAATGACTTCCTGCACGAATTCGATGCCAAGCCATTGGGCCAAAAGCAGGCCGCCTGAGCCGGTGATGGCGATGGTCATGCGCTTGTCGCCGAAGTCCTTCGCCGCCTCGGAAAGCACTTCCACGATGGTGGCGCGCACGTCGGCGTGATGGCGACGGTACACGGCATAGCGAATCTGGTTCGCGTCGTCGAGGATGGCCAGCTTCACCGTGGTCGATCCCACGTCGATGCCGATGTGCAGGTTCTCGTTCACGTTGTTCTCGCTCATGATCTGCTTACGTCCTTACAGTTTGATGGGGTCGCCGGGTTTGATGAAGAACAGTCGCAGGGCAATTTGCGCCATGTCCTGCGAGCTTTCCTTCATGCCCGTCTCCACCCAATGGGTGATGACCCCCAGATACGCGCTGGCGTAAAACGCCACGTAATATTGCACGAACGGCGCGGGGTCGTTGCGATAGCGTTCGTGCAGGATGGTTTGGATGATTTCGGTACATACGGCGTCGCGCACGCGTGGGCCGAAGCTGGGGTCGCCTTTCGGGCCCATGACGGCGTGCAAGAAGCTGCCCTGTTCGCGCAGATGGTCGAACAGGCTGACCAGAAACGGCATGGGCTTTTTGCTGACGCGGTAGCGCAGCACGTCGCGCAGCTCAAGCCGCTGCATCTGCGCCTGGAAGCCCTCGAGGTCGCGCATGACGTCTTCCTCAAGCGCCGCAAGCAGGCCGTCTTTGTCGCCGAAGTTGTTGTAGAGCGTGCCTCGGTTCAGGTTCGCGCGCGAGCACAGATCGCTTGCGTTGAAGTTCGCCAAGCCGCGCTCCTCGATCAGCTCGACCAGCGCGTCTTTGAGCGCGCACTTCGAGCGCGTGATGCGTTTGTCTTCGGTTGCGGCGGTTTCCTCGGCCATACGCCCCCTTTCCCACAAGTTGCCTTCGGATGCGCGCAACGGCCACGGGAAAACCCGGGCCGCCGCGCGACCTCTCGTCTTTTGAACAACCCGGCCAATAATGTACAGGTTGTTCAATAGTGTTATTGTACCGAGCGCACCAAGCGGAATCAACGAAAGCGCAACTCTTCGAAAAGCAACCGTAACCTCTCCATATATATAGGTAGTTCGAATCATGCCAAAAGCGCCGCCTATAGCCCAACGCCGCAGGCGGGCGAAAACCCACCGTTTACAACCCATCTGCTGCATAGTAGACTGGGCTATCGGTTTCACAGATAATGTCCGCCCACCTTTTCGTATGAGCAAACATATTGCCCAAAAAATCCCGGTCGGTATACTAGGCGTCACGCAAGAAACAAGGTCGCGCGCTGCCCGTCTGCAAACTCGCGGAAAGCGCTCGCACCACGATGGGAGGGAGACCCAACATGAAGAAGTCCGCATTGAAGAAGCTGGTGGCATTCGCCGCCGCCGGCGTCCTGGCCGCAGGTGTGCTGGCCGGCTGCTCCGGCTCGAACTCCGGCAGCTCGTCAAACGCAAGCTCCGACGACAAGACCATCACGGTTGCCGCAAGCCCCACGCCGCACGCGGAAATCCTCAACAACGCCGTGGCCGATCAGCTCAAGGAGCAGGGCTACACGCTGAACGTGAAGGAATTCACCGACTATGTCCAGCCGAACACGGTCACCGAGGAAGGCGAAGTTGACGCCAACTACTTCCAGCATCAGCCGTACCTGGATTCCTTCAACGAGGAGAAGGGCACGCACCTGGTTTCCGTCGAGGCCATCCACTTCGAGCCCTTCGGCCTGTACGCTGGCAAAACCGCCACGCTTGACGCGCTGGCCGACGGCGCAACCGTTGCCGTGCCGAACGACACCACCAACGAGGCTCGCGCCCTGCTTCTGCTGCAGCAGGAAGGCCTGATCAAACTGGCTGACGGCGCCGGCATCACCGCCACCACGAAGGACATCGTGGAGAACCCGAAGAACCTGAAGATCCAGGAGCTTGAGGCTGCCAACATCCCGAACGCCCTGGCCGACGTTGACATCGCCTGCATCAACGGCAACTACGCTCAGGCTGCCGGCCTGTCCGTGGACAAGGACGCCCTGGCCGTTGAGGCTACCGACTCCCTGGCTGCCGACACGTACGCCAACGTGCTGGTGGTGAAGGACGGCAACCAGAACTCCGAGAAGATCCAGGCTCTGGCCAAGGCCCTGAAGTCCGACGCCGTGCGCGACTACATCAACAAGACCTACGACGGCGCGGTTGTCCCGGTTTTCTAAGCCGCAAGCACCAGTGCACCACCAGAAAGCGAATCTTCGGGTTCGCTTTCTTTTTTTGCTTGCGGGACCGAAACACCTTCACTCGCAACCGAAAGCGAAATGGGACAAAGAGACAGTCCCTTTGTCCCATTTCGCAACGCCACCAAGGCGCCGTTTACACGTTAATCCTCTATGAAGCGCGTCCGCCTCGTACACGCAGGGGCGCCCCGTTTGCTATCCTGTTCCAAAAGTTTCGCCGTCAAAAAGGACACCCTCATGCAAATCACGCCGGAAGAAATCGCCGAAACGCTTGCCATGGTCAGCAAGCAACACCTGGACATCCGCACCATCACGCTGGGCTTGAACCTGCGTTCGTGCACGGATTCCGACATCAACACCATGGCGCGCAAGGTGTACGACAAGATGACAAAGGCCGCCGAGCAGCTGGTTCCCACCGCCGAGCAGCTCGAGCGCGAATTCGGCATCCCGATTGTGAACAAGCGCATCTCCGTCACGCCCATCGCCGAGATCTGCGCCGCCGTGCCCGATGCCGACCTGTCGCGCATCGCCGTGGCCATGGACAAGGCCGGTGCCGAAGTGGGCGTCGACTTCGTGGGCGGCTTCTCCGCGCTGGTGCACAAGGGCGCCTCGGCCGCCGACAACAAGCTGATGGAGTCGATTCCCAACGCGCTGGCCGCCACCGAGCGCGTATGCTCAAGCGTCAACGTGGGCTCCACGCGCGCCGGCATCAACATGGACGCCGCCTTCAAGATGGCCGGCATCGTGAAGAAGTCCGCCGAGCTGACCGCTGACCGCGACTGCATCGGCGCAGGCAAGCTGGTGGTGTTCTGCAACGCCGTGGAGGACAACCCGTTCATGGCCGGCGCGTTCCACGGTTCGGGCGAGGCCGACGCCGTCATCAACGTGGGCGTTTCCGGCCCCGGCGTGGTGCGCCAGGTGCTGGCGAATATGCCGAAAGACGCCGACATGACCGAAGTTGCCGAGGCCATCAAGGCCACGGCGTTCAAAATCACGCGCGCCGGCGAGCTGATGGCCCGCGAGGCAAGCCGTCGCATGGGCGTGGCGAAGGGCATTCTGGACCTGTCGCTGGCCCCCACCCCGGCCGAGGGCGACTCGGTGGCCGAAATCCTCGAGGCCATCGGCGTTGGCCAGTGCGGCGGCCCGGGCACCACGGCGGCGCTGGCCATGCTCAACGACGCGGTGAAGAAGGGCGGCGTCATGGCGTCGTCGAGCGTCGGCGGCCTGTCCGGCGCGTTCATCCCCGTGTCCGAGGACGCCGGCATGATCCGCGCGGCCGAGTCCGGCGCGCTGTGCCTGGAGAAGCTTGAGGCCATGACGTGCGTGTGCAGCGTGGGCCTTGACATGATCGCCATCCCCGGTGACACGCCGGTCGAAGCCATCTTCGGCATCATCGCCGACGAGTGCGCCATCGGCATGATCAACAACAAGACCACCGCCGTGCGCGTCATCCCCGCCATCGGCAAGAAGGTTGGCGACAAGCTGGACTTCGGCGGCCTTTTGGGCTACGCGCCGGTCATGCCCGTGAACACGCACGCCGGCACCGTCTTCGCCCACCGCGGAGGCCGCATGCCCGCCCCCATCAACTCGCTGAAGAACTAAAGGGCAAGCAGGTAACTCACCCTCTAAACGCTACAAGAAAGGGCTGGCCAACCACCACGTTGACCAGCCCTTTCGTTATTAGGATTTGTTTTGCCGGCATCTTCGGCACAAGCGCGATGCACCGCAACCCACAAAAACGCCCGAGCAGGTTGCTCGGGCGTTTCATTCGTTACCTGAACTTTCGCACGTAGCCGCAGCTGGGAGGCAGGTGGTTGCTGAAAAGGGCAACCTTCGGCGTAAGCTGGTGGCAGCGGTCGCACGATTCGAAGCGGCGCTCGTACACGCGGCACAGGTGCGTTTCCGGGTCAAGGAACTCGCACGCGTCGCTTAAGTCCACGGACACGCTGCCGTCTTCGCCCACTTCGCGCTCGTAACAGCACAGGCCGCAACGCAAACACACGCTATCCCACGACCCGTCAAACCATGCGCGCAGCGCTGCAATCGGCTTTCGCAAGGCTTAGTCCCTGGTCAGCTTGCGGTGCAGGCGATGCGGCTTCGCGGCTTCCTCGCCCAGGCGCTCGATGCGGTTCTTCTGATAGCTTTCGAAGTTGCCCTCGAACCAGAACCAGTTGCCGGGGTTGTCGTCGGTACCCTCCCATGCCAGGATGTGCGTGGCCACGCGGTCAAGGAACATGCGGTCGTGGCTGGTCACCACGGCGCAGCCCGGGAAGCGCAACAGCGCCTCTTCCAGGCTGGACAGCGTCTCGACATCCAGGTCGTTCGTGGGCTCGTCAAGCAGCAGCAGGTTGCCGCCCTGCTTGAGCGTCAGCGCCAGGTTCAGGCGGTTGCGCTCGCCACCGGAAAGCACGCCGGCCGGCTTCTGCTGGTCGGAACCCTTGAAGCCGAAGCTTGCCACGTAGGCGCGGCTGGGCACCTCGGTTTCGCAGACCATCATGTAGTCCAGGCCGCCCGACACCACTTCCCACACGCTCTTGTTGGCTTCGATGCCCTCGCGACCCTGGTCAACGTAGGAAACCTTCACGGTTTCGCCCAGCGTCAGGCTGCCGGACGTGGGCTGCTCGATGCCCATGATCATCTTGAACAGCGTAGACTTGCCCACGCCGTTCGGACCGATGACGCCGACGATGCCGTTGCGCGGCAGCTCGAAGGACAGGTCGTCCATAAGCACGCGGTCGCCGAACTGCTTGTGCAGATGCTCGACCTTGAGCACCTCGGCGCCCAAGCGCGGGCCGGCCGGGATCTGGATTTCGGTGAAGTCGAGCTTCTTCGACTGCGCGGCCTCGGCGGCCATCTGGTCGTAGCGCTCCAGGCGCGCGCGGCTTTTCGCCTGGCGGGCCTTCGGGGAGCTGCGCACCCATTCCAGCTCGCTGGCCAGGCGTTTCGCCAGCTTCTCGTCGCGCTGCTTCTGCGACGCCATGCGCGCAGCCTTCGTTTCCAGGTACGTAGAGTAGTTGCCCTTGTACGGGTACAGGCTGCCGCGGTCAACCTCGCAGATCCACTCGGCCACGTTGTCCAGGAAGTAGCGGTCGTGCGTGACGGCCAGCACGGCGCCGGGGTACTTGTGCAGGAACTGCTCGAGCCACAGCACGGATTCCGCGTCCAGGTGGTTCGTGGGCTCGTCAAGCAGCAGCAGGTCGGGCGCCTCAAGCAGCAGGCGGCACAGCGCCACGCGGCGACGCTCGCCGCCGGACAGCACGTTGACGGGCATGTCGGGGTCGGGGCACTGCAGCGCGTCCATGGCCTGGGACAGCTGGCTGTCCAGGTCCCAGCCGTTCGCGGCGTCGATGGCGTCTTGCAGCTTGCCCATCTCGTCCATGAGCGCGTCGAAGTCGGCGTCGGGTTCGCCCATAAGCGTGCCGATCTCGTTGAAGCGGGCGATCTTCGCTTTCACATCGCTGAACGCCAGCTCGATGTTCTCCAGAACCGTTTTGTCCTCGTCAAGCGGGGGCTCCTGCTGCAGGATGCCCACGGTGTAGCCGGGGGTCAAGCGCGCGTCGCCGTTGCTGACCTCATCGATGCCGGCCATGATCTTGAGCAGCGTGGACTTGCCCATGCCGTTCGGGCCCACCACGCCGATTTTCGCGCCGGGGTAGAACGACAACGTGACGTCGTCGAGGATGACCTTGTCGCCGTGCGCTTTGCGCGCTTTGTACATTTGGTAGATGAACTCTGCCATGCGTGTTGCCTTTCTGGTCGAGCAGCTTGCGTATGGCAAAGCCAAGCCGCTCCATGCTATACTGCAGGTGCACACCAAGCCCGGGTTACTTATAGGCGGCGGGCGGGGTCGTGTGATGATTAGTTAAGCCCGGTGGCCGCTGGGCTTTTTTTATTTGCGAACCCTTGGTGTGTCCGCCTATTCTATCAAGCCTTGGGCACAGCTGGCCATAGAGCAGCCCCGCTCACGGGAATAACGTGAAGCGTGAGGAATCTCATTTCAATTTGCGGTTGATAGTTCGAGAAATGCCCGAGTAACAACCTCGTGCATCAAAAACGAGGCGCATTTCGCCATTTTCGCACGCGCAACCCGCAGTCGCAGACTATATAAGCGGCTATTCGACGAAGGGGCGCCTCGGCCCCTTATTTTTTCGGTTTCTGCAACGACGCCGCTGCCGCAGCGGCCCACGTGCGCGGCACAAGGCGGCTGCAGAACACGATGGTTTTCGCCAGCACGCCCGGGCAGCACAGCAGCCGGTTGCATGCCAGCGCTCGCACAGCGGCGCGGGCCACACGCGACGCGCTGATGGTAAGACGGGCAAGCGCCGTTTCGCCTGCGTCGGCGTTATCCCAAAACGGCGTGCGAACAGGCCCGGGGCACAGCGCGGTCACGTGCACGCCGTGCGGTCGCAGCTCCATGTGCAGCGCGCTGGAGAACGATTGCACGAACGCCTTCGACGCGTAGTACGTGGACATGTACGGGCCGGGCACGAACCCCGCCACACTGGCAACGTTCAAGATGCCGCCGTGCCCGCGTGCTGCCATGTCAGGGGCGAACGCGTGACACAACTCCATGAGGGTGACGTCGTTGGTTTGCACGAGCGCACGCTGGCGCTCCAGGCTGCTTTCCGCAAAGGGCGCATCGTAGCCGAAGCCGGCGTTGTTCACGAGCGTTTCCACCTGCAGGTTCGCCGCCCTCACTTGGGCGACTAAGACGTCGATGGCTCCCGGCTGCGCGAAGTCGGCAACGAATACGCGAACGTCGACGTCATAGCGCTCGCTCAAGTGCTTCGCCAGCTCATCGAGCTTCTCTCGGCTGCGGCCAACGATAGCCAGCGTGCCGTGATCGCGCACAAGCTCGGCGCACAGCTCGCGGCCGATGCCGCCCGTTGCGCCCGTGACCAGGGCGCAAAGCACCGGCGCGCCCTGCTTGGGCAGCGCACACGCCATGCCCGTCGAGTCCGCCGACAGCTCAGGGTGCGCGTGCAGGTCGGGCGATTGCAAGCACTCAGGCACAGGCCGCGCGCCGCAATGCGCTTCCGCCGCTTTGCCCGCACGCCCCTCAGCATCTTCGCCCGCGCTCGCAACGCCCATCACGTTTTCCGGCAGCACCATACGCGCCAGCTCCTTCGCATCGTCGCGCCGCTACCCTGCGGCACATTCTCTGCTGCCAGCATACCAGCCATCCGGCGCAGCCGCAGGCACAGCGCGCGCCTGTTGCCTTCCCGATGGGAAAGCGCCGCCCAACGTTACCTGACCATCACCACGCAAATCGCGATGAACGCCGCCACGAGCAGGACAAACATTGCCAGCAGGGCAAGCGAGGCGACAACCACTACCGCCAGGGACGCTTCCGCATTCCCCATCAGGCATAACGCCAGCGCAGCAACAGTGAACAGCGCCGTTGCGGCTATCACGATGGCAACGTAGCGGTTCATGAGGCGGCGAATGCGCGGGTCGTCCCACGCCGAGGTGGGCACAGACACGGAGAACACCTCGCCGCGCGGCTGTAGGCGCGGCGTCAGCGCCATGGTCAGCCCTACAAGCGGAATGAACGCCACCAGAATCAGCATGATCGCTTGCACTTCATCATTCGACATTTTCGACTCCCTTCTGTTGCCCTTGCGCCTTGGCCGCCCCTGTGCTTCCGTTTGAGGCCCCCTTCGCAAGGCGAAGGCGACGGGGCGCGCAAAGCGGCAAGTTTGCACCACGGCTTTTGCAAGCCATCGCGCGGATAGCGAACGACAACTTGTCGCTCTTGCTAAAACACGTCATCGAGCTGGGATTTCACCAGCTGCTCGAACGCTTCCCTGCCACCGCCGGCAGCCTTGAACGCCAACGCCAGGCGGCGAACGTCACGAGCGAACGGGCCGCTCTCGGCAGCGGTCGCCTCCGCAGGTTCCCGCGGCTGCGCGATGAACGCGCCTGAGCGGCCGCGCATGAGCACGAACCCCTCGTCGCGCAGCAACGCGTACGCTTTGTTCACGGTATGCAGGTTAATGCCCAGGTCGCTGGCCAAGTTGCGAACGCTGGGCAGCGCGTCGCCCGGCGCAAGCTCGCCCTGCGCGATGCCGCGAACGATCTCATCGCGGATCTGCCGGTACAGCGGATCGGGCAACGCCTGGTCTATACGCATGAACATGAGGCCCCCTTCGCTGGATTCCGTTAATTGCCGCAACCTCAAGCCCGCAACAAGCGCGATCGCCGGCAAGTGCTCCTGCCACAACACGCTTTCCGCACCCGCCAGCCGCAGCAGTTCGTGCAAACGTGTTGCGCAGGTCGAATTCGCTATGCACGACTTCCCGACGCCCCGATTCGAGCTGCAAAGCAATTGTTATATCTACGCTATAACAGATTTCAGGCTATTGTTATAGTACAAGTAGAACAGAATGCTACAAACTCGTGTGATGTTAGGGCAGGCGAAAGGCATTTTGGACACGGCGGGCTTTCCAGGCCGTACCATACGGGTAACGAAAACACCCGCATAACCCGCAGGAGCAACCATGGACTTGCAGAACATCCCCGCCATCTATCCCGACACCGCCGGGCAGGCGCCCGCGGCAGCACCAGCGGCACCGGCAGCACCCGCCGCACCGGTTTCGCACCGCCCCATGCGCCAGGCGGGCCGTCAGCTGCGCAGCGCCGGGCAGCTGCACGACGTGGTTGAGGCGTGCCAAACGGTGCGCATCGCGTGCGCGGACGAGGAAGGCCTGTTCATCGTACCCATGAGCTTCGGCTACGACTGGGCCGACCCCGAGGAAATCGACGCCGACGAGCCGCGACTGGCACTGTGGGTGCACTCAGCCGGCGCGGGCCGTAAAGCCGACGCGTTCGACCGTAAGCCGCGCGTGGCCATCGAGATGGACGTGCAGGACGGCGTGATTGCGGGCACGTACGCGTGCGCCTATTCGTACGCGTATCGTTCCATCATGGGCACGGGCACCATCCACCGCATCCAAGGGACCGACGCGAAGCGCTACGGGCTCACCCGCATCATGCAGCACCTTGCGCCCGAGGCGTCCGCCGGCTTCACCGACCAGGCGCTCGCCCGCACGAACATCTACTGCATCGACATCGACCACTTCACTGGCAAACAGCGCGCATAAGGACCTGGCAGCAATCGAATTCTCGCAAAAGACACGTAGGGCCGAGGTCAGCTCGGCCCTTTCAAAACAGCGCGAAACGCGTCACTTACTTGTCATTGCACCAGGTCAAAAGCCCTGTACAACCCGCCAACACGTCGCGATACGTGTCGTCGAAATTACCCGTGAACCACGGATCGGCCACATCGGCGGCGTGCACGCTAGCATGCGAAACCGCAGCAGCATCGTGCGCGCCCGGCAGCACGCTGCCGTCTTCGCCAACCAGCCCCGCACCCGGCACGAACGCCAGCAGGCGCACGCACTTGCCATCAGGGTCAACGCCGAAAATGCGGCGCAGATGGTGGTCGTTCTCATCATCCATGAACACAATCAGGTCCCAATTGTCGTATTCCCCGCAGCGCACCTTGCGCGCGCGATGGCGCAGCACCGGCACGCCGACCTGCTGCAACTTGCGCACCGTTCCCTGATGCGGCGGGTGCCCGATCTCGTCGTTCGTAGTAGCGGCCGAGTCAATAACGAAATCGTCCGCGCATCCCGCGCGGTTCACCAAATCCTGCATAACGAACTGCGCCATCGTGGAGCGACAGATGTTGCCGTGGCAAATGAAAAGGATGCGGTACATGAAAGCCCTCTCAGCAAACGTATCCAAAGTGCGTCCCGAGTACTTTACCACGAACAAAACAAATGACCCCCCAGCAACACCGCCGACGGTGCCCGTCGTTCGCCGCTTCAATCTATGATGAAGGCTGCGGGACAAAGGCTCTATCCTTTTGACTCGATTCGCAGACGACTCGTACGTTATCCCCGCATCGCCATTGACGTGGGGTTTTGCCGGTTGTGCGGCGGAAGGCTTCGGCGAAGCTGCTTTGGTGTTGGTAGCCCGTCGCCGCGGCCACTTGCGCGACGCTCAAACGTGGGTCGTCAAGTAAGCGGCATGCCAGCTCCATGCGCTTACGTGTTGCAAACGCGCCCACGGCCTCGCCCGTCTCCTGCTTGAACGTAGCGCACAGGCGCGCACGGCTGACGCCCAGCAACTCTGCCAGCTGATCGACCGTGGGCGCATGCGCGGGATCGGCTTCCACCAAGCAGCGAACCTGCGCCGTCAAACGCGCCGCATCAACGCATCCCTGCAGGTCAAACGCCCGTGCCGCCTCGTAATCCTCTACCGCTAGCAACGCGATGACGCCCTCGACCTTTTCCGCCAGCATCCGGCGCGTTTGCACCGACCCGCTGCGCACGCTCCCTACGCTGCGCAGCGCGGCGCGCACGTACGGCTCGCTGCCGCCAAGACGAACGCCGCCCGGCACCGACATCAACCCATGAGCGCGGCGCGCCACGGCACTGCCGTAACGCACGCGCATCCCGTCGAAATACCCCGGCAGCACACACGCCGCCACGGAATCGAACGAATCGCGCGGGCGCAAGCGGTTCACGCTGCGACCCCCTTGGTCGAACACGGCGATGTTCTCTTCACGACGCAGCTGCGGAGGCGGGGTAACAGGGCACAACGGCACGCCGGCTTGCGAAATGGACGCTACGCACAAGCTGCTTGGCGACTCCTCCTCAAGCGAAAACTCGCTGGTAAGCACCACTTCATGCGCAACCACCAAGCACGACTCGCTCAGTTGCAGCGCCCACAAGCTTCCCTCGCCCACGCTGTTCGCGCCACCGGCAAACACGCCGCCGTCGCGCTCGCGCGCCTGCATGCCCAGCTGCTCGACCTGCGGCTCGAAAAAGCTGCGCAGGCGCAGGTCAACCGGTAAATCGCTACCAGTTGCATGCGCTGCGTTCGCACGCTGCCCCACCGTCATGTTCGCCACCTTCCCGCACGTTTTAGGCGTTCGTCTCAAGTTTGCCAAGTCGAACCTTTTTCACCGGCTCCCATGATAAGTTTTCTGCCGATAACATAGAAGGGAGTTTTCCATGGATTCCGACGAAAAGAAATCCAAGAAGCCCGGCAGTGCGAAGGAGCCGAAGCAGCGCAGCGATCTGGCGCGCCTGCTCGACTTCGCGGGCAAGCGCAAAGCGTTCACCTACCTGGGTTGCGCGCTTTCAGGCATATCGCAGCTGCTGAGCTTCGGGCCGTTCGTGTGCATCTGGTTCGTGGCGCGCGACCTCATCGAAGTGGCGCCGAACTGGCAAAACGCCACCAACATCGCCACATACGGTTGGGCCGCCGTCGCCTTCGCCGCCGCGTCCATCATCGTGTACTTCTGCGCGCTGATGTGCACGCATCTGGCGGCGTTCCGCACGGCCACGAACATGCGCAAGGCAACCACCGAGCACCTTATGCGCCTGCCGCTTGGGTTCTTCGACACGCACGCCACCGGCGAGCTGCGCCGCATCATCGACGGTTGCGCCGCGCAAACCGAAACGCTGCTTGCGCACATGCTGCCCGATTGCGCCGGGTCGGTGGTCATGGTGGTTGGCATGCTGGTGATGCTGTTCGCCTTCGACTGGCGTCTGGGCGTATCGTGCCTGGTGGCAGTGGTGATTTCCATCGCATGCCTTATGTCCATGATGTCCGGCAAAGGCATGGAATTCATGAAGCAGTACATGGGCGCGCTCACGAGCATGAACAAAACCGGCACGGAATATGTGCGCGGCATCCCCGTGATGAAGGTGTTCCAGCAAACGGTGTACAGCTTCAAGGCGTTCCACGATTCCATCACCGAATATGCCGCCATGGCGCAAAACTACGCCGTGAACTTCTGCCGACCTCCGCAAGTAACGCAGCTTACGGTGCTCAACGGCCTCGTGATTTTCCTGGTGCCAACCGCCATTCTGCTGGCTCCGGGCGAAGGCGATTTCGCGCGCTTCCTTACAAACTTCGCGTTCTATGCCATCTTCAGCGCCATCATTCCCACGGCCATGACGAAGCTCATGTTCATGAGCGAGGCCGCGCAGATGGCTGGCGACGCCATGAGCGAAGTGGGCAAGCTCCTAGACACGCCCGCGCTGCCCGTGCCCGCAACGCCGCGCCGGACGAACGGCACCGACATTGCCTTCGACAACGTGTCCTTCACCTACGAAGGAGCCACCGTGCCCGCACTTGACGGCGTGACGTTTGCGGCGCCCGCCGCCTCAACGGTGGCGCTGGTGGGGCCAAGCGGATCGGGCAAGTCCACCACCGCAAGCTTGGTGCCGCGTTTCTGGGACGTTTCCGCAGGTAGCGTGCGCATCGGCGGCACGGATGTGCGAGACATGGACCCGGCCGACCTTATGGGGCAGGTGGCGTTCGTGTTCCAGACGAACCAGCTGTTCGCGCAAAGCCTGGCCGACAACGTGCGTGCCGCACGGCCCGATGCCACGGATGACGAAGTGCTTGCCGCCCTTTCAGCCGCGCAATGCGATGACATCGTGGCGAAGCTTCCGCAGGGCATCAACACGCAGCTTGGCACCGGAGGCGCATACCTGTCGGGCGGCGAGGTGCAGCGTGTTGCCCTGGCGCGCGCCATCCTGAAAGACGCGCCCATCGTGGTGCTTGACGAAGCCACTGCCTTCGCCGACCCCGAAAACGAGGCGCTCATCCAGCGCGCGCTTGCGCACCTAGCCGCCGGACGCACCGTACTGATGATTGCGCATCGCCTGTCCACCGTGGTTGGCGCCGACAACATCGTGGTGCTTGACGGCGGGCACGTGGCAGAACAAGGCACGCACGCGCAGCTTGTTGCCGCCGGCGGGCTGTACGCCCGCATGTGGGGCGACTACGAGCAGGCCGTTTCTTGGAAGATCGCAAGCGATGCTACGAAAGCCGGCAGCGCGGCTCCGGCCGCAGCGGCCGCGAAAGGAGGTGACGCGCGATGATATTCGACAAGCTGAAGGAAGCGTACGCGCTTAGCGACCAGGGCATACGCGGCGCGAAATGGGGAACGTTTTGGACATGCGTCACGAATCTGGTGACCATGGGCGGCATGGCGGCGCTGTTCTTTGCTATGGACGCGTTCGTGAAGCACCTGACGCAAGGCGCCGAGCTGCCAGGCATCGCGCCGTTCGCCATTGGGCTGGTGGCGTTCTTCGCGCTGCTGTTCCTTTCGAACTGGCAGCAATACAACTACACGTACAACGTGTTCTACGAGGAAAGCGGCCGACAGCGCATTGAACTGGCCGAACGTCTGCGAAAGTTGCCGCTGGCATTTTTCGGCCGTCGCGATCTGGCCGACCTGACAGAGACCATCTTAGGCGACGTGCGCGTGATGGAGCACGCCTACAGCCACGTGCTCGGCGAGCTGTTCGGCGCCGTGCTGTCCACCGCCATCGTGTTCGTCTGCTGCCTGGCATTCAACTGGCAACTGGCCCTGGCGGCGTTTTGGAGCGTGCCGGTGGCGTTCGCCATCCTATTCGCCACGCGCAAGCCCATGGAGCCGGTCATCCGCCGCACGCGCGATACGGCCGTCACGGTTAGCGAAGGCGTGCAGGAAACGTTGGATTGCGTGCGCGAGATTCGCGCCACAAACCAGGAAACACACTACTTGAGCAGGCTGAACGCGAAAATCGACGCCGCAGAGCGCACCACCACGGGCGCCGAACTGGCAAACGGCTTGCTGGTGAACAGCTCGTTTGTGGTGCTGCGCCTGGGCATTGCCACCACGCTTATCTGCGGCGCCAGCCTGGTTGCCGCTGGACAGGTCGACTTCATGGTGATGTTCGCGTTTCTGCTGGTGGTTTCGCGCATCTACGCGCCGTTCGACCAGTGTCTCATGCTGATGGCCGAACTGTTTTCGGCGAAGAATTCCGCGCGCCGCATGCAGGAGATCATGCACGAGCCGTTGGCAGCCGGCTCCACCGAATTTTCGCCCGCGAACCACGACGTGGCGTTTAGCCACGTGGCGTTTTCGTACGGAGCCGACACCGACGGCCGCGCCGGCGACGCCGTGCTAACCGACGTGAGCTTTACAGCGAAGGAAGGCCAGGTCACCGCATTGGTCGGGCCCAGCGGCAGCGGCAAATCCACGTGTGCACGCCTAGCTGCGCGCTTCTGGGACGCAACGGCGGGAACCGTGAGCGTTGGCGGAGTGGACGTTTCCAACGTGGACCCCGAAACGCTGTTGAAAGATTACGCGGTGGTGTTCCAGGACGTGCTGCTGTTCGACGACACCGTGATGGGCAACATCCGCTTGGGCCGGCGCGGTGCCACCGACGAAGAGGTGCTTGCCGCCGCACGTGCCGCGAACTGCGATGAGTTCGTGCGCCGCCTGCCGCAGGGCTATGACACGCCCATCGGCGAAAACGGCAGCAAGCTATCCGGCGGCGAGCGCCAGCGCATTTCCATTGCCCGCGCGCTGCTGAAAGATGCATCCATCGTGCTTCTGGACGAGGCCACCGCAAGCCTTGACGTGGAGAACGAGACGCAAGTGCAGCAGGCGCTTTCACGCCTGCTAGCAGGGAAAACGGTCATTGTGATTGCGCATCGCATGCGCACCGTGGAAAACGCCGACCACATTGTGGTGCTGCGCGACGGGGTGGTGGCCGAGCAGGGATCGCCCGCCGAGCTGAAAGCAGCCGACGGCCTGTTCGCCCACATGGTGCAACTGCAAAAGGAAAGCGACGCCTGGCAGCTGGCATAGAGGGAAGGGGCTCGGGGCTGATTGCGCGCTCGGGCCCCAGGCGCCTTCGGGACCGCTCTCATAGGGTCGAGCGAAAGCTCGACCAA
>OLPG01000173.1_pt1 | contig 68282 bp, 50 predicted proteins | sample 1672311 | NCBI WGS metagenome assembly OLPG01 (sample SAMEA3136670, study PRJEB25190) | human gut metagenome | biome: human gut; feature: human-associated habitat; material: faeces | place: Austria | collected 2013 | reverse complement strand
CGCATCTTCCGCGCGAGGCCCGCTTTCTCTTTCTGGGCTTTTCTTCACCTATGCCGCATTCTTGTGCGGCGGCTGGCTATTCGTCGCCTTCGACTTCCTCTTCCTCAACGTCGATGAATTCCAAATCGGCGTGCAGGTTAAGCCAATCGAGCGCGTCTTCGATAACGGCGTCCTTGTCGTATTCGTTGAAAATCTCGTGATAGAGACCGGCGTAAATGCGCAGGCTCTTGTCCCACGAGGCAATTTGCTCGTAGAGCTCAAGGCTGTCTTTCGGGGCCACCAGGCCATCGTCACCGCCATGCAGAATGAGCACGGGGTCGACGAAGCGGCTCGCGTTCTCACGCATCCACGCATGGCCCTTGTGCAGTGCGCGGAACAGGCCAAACGACATTTCTTTAATGACATAGGGGTCGGCCATGTACGCCTCGCCCACCGACGGGTCGGAGCATACGCCGTCACCCAGCTCATTAGGCATGTAGGCCAAATCGGGGGCGTCGGCCTCAACCGCGCCTGTGCCCAGGCCCTTATTGTCGCGGGTCCATGCGCCCGAGAGCACGTAGCCGTCGACCTTGCCCGGATGCAGATGCCCATACAGCGCCGCGCCGTAGCCGCCCATGGAATGGCCCACGATGAACAGCGGGGACTCGGGGTTTTCGGCAATCGCGCGGTCGACCACGACGTCGATATCTTTCGCGATTTCATCGAAGGCGGAATAAAAGACCTTGGTGCCCTTCGAACGGCCATGGCCGCGATGGTCGAAGCGATACACCGAATAGCCCTGCGCGTTCAGGCGCATAGTGAGATAGTCGTAGCGACCTTGATGCTCGCACAAGCCGTGCACGATAACCACCACGCCACGCGGATCGGCCACCGAATCGGTTTTACCGTAGAGCTCCGTGCCGTCGAACGACCTGAACATGTATTCCTGCACCATGGGATTCCTTTCTCCCGTCGAATACCCGAAACCTGTTAAATGCTCGTAGCGTTTAGCAGGTTTCGCGAAAACGCGCAACGCGCATATCCGAATTATACGGCGCGCCGCGATGCGACCCGACGGAAAACGGCAGGTGAAATAAGTTCTTTTGCATTCGTTCGAGGCGTCGAAGCAACTTCGTCTTCCCTATCGCAATGTTGGCGAAGGATCTTGCCTTATGAAGTCAGGTCTAAGCCTCGGCTTTCGGAAACGAGCAATCACCGGAATATCGCAGCTTAAAAACCTAATGTCGAATGCTTTTCAGCACAGGAAGACACACGACAAGGCGCCTACAGGAGAGTCCACTTGCCCCATAGCTGCAAAGGCAAGAGAGCGTGCCAATTCCTCGCCAAAAACCTGTTAAACGCTACGAGCATTTAACAGGTTACGACTCGTAGATGATGGAGCCCAAACGTGACGCATCAAAACCCAGGGCCTCAAGCTCGCGGCGCACGCGTGGGTCGTCGCCCAGGCGCTTGGCTGCGCGCACGAGCGAACGCGTGCGCTCACTTTTCTTCACCACGATATCGATCCACTCGTTTTGCATGGGAAGGAAATCGACGCCTAAGGTCGCCTGCGCGAGGTTCGAAGTGCCCACGCCCGCTTCGGCCGCGCCCTTTGCCACGAACGCCGCCACCGCATCGGGAGAGGCGACTTCGCGATCGTAGCCGCGCACCGATTCGGGACGCGCCTCGAGCTCGCACAGCACTTCGTCGAGCAGTACGCGCATGGCCGAGCCGCGAGCGACATTCACGAGCGACGCATCGCGCGTGAGCAGGCTTCCCCACGAATGCAGGTGCTTGGGATTGCCGGCTTGCACGATAAGGCCCACGCTTCGGCGGGCAACACGCACCACCGACACCGGAACGCCCGGCGCAAGGCGCTGCACATACGGAATGTTGTATGTGCCCGATTTGCGGTCGAACAGGTGCACAACGGCGGCATCGGCGCGGCCCAGATACAAATCGACAAGCGCGAGATAGCTTCCCAGATAAGCCCGAGAACAGGGAAAGCCCTTACCAGAAATCGCATGGGCGATAATGTCGCCCGAAATGTCGCCACCCGAAATAACGAAGGGATCGGCGGCGGGAACTATCTCGGGAATAGCCGCCGCATAAGGAGAGGAAGGGGTCGCGGCAGATGCGGGCGCAACGGGAATGGGGCCCGTCGAGGCTGGCGAGCCGCCCGTTTTCGACGCTTCAATGTAGCGCTCGACATCGGCGCGCGTGAAACGCAGCTTGCGACCCACGCGATACGACGCAAGCTCGCCCGATTTCGCAAGCGAGTACACGGTGTTGCGACCCACGCCGAGCAACGCCGATACGTCTTCGACCTGCAATGCCTCGTCTTCGCGCACGAAAGCCCCCTTCCTGTCAAAACTGTTCTCGATTATAGATTATTCGGAACAAGAAATAATAAGGAAAAAGAAAAGGCGACCCGAAGACCGCCTTTCACGCGATATGAAATGAATGGTGGCGCGCCAATCGCGCCTTTCGTCACGCAATCTGATTCACAACCGCGATCGGCCAGGCAAAGCATTCGTTATGCAAGGCGGCTAAGAAGCAAGCGGGTGCGCCAATCGCGCCTTATGCCGCCCATGCGCATCGTGGCGCGGATTGCTCAAGATGCGCTTACCTATTCCACGCCCACCATAACGTCGGTCGACTTGATGATGGCAACGGCCTTCTCGCCCTCGGCTAAGCCGAGCGACTCGATTGCCTCGTTGGTGATGGAGCCGATGACTTTGTTGCCGTCGGCGAGCTCGAGCGCGACATGGCCGTTCACAGCGCCTTCCTTAATGGAAGTGATGGTGCCCACGAGCTGGTTGCGCGCGGAAATGTTCTTGATGGGCTCGCTGCCTGCGGCGAACATCACGTTGGAAGCCTTGATGATGGCGAATGCCTTTTTGCCCTCGGCGAGTTCGAGGCCCTTGATGGATTCCATGGTGATGTCGGCCTTGATGGCATAACCCTCGAAGTCGATGGTCACAACGCCGTTCACAGAGCCTTCGACAACGCTGGAAATGGTACCTTCGAACTGGTTGCGTGCAGAAATCTTCATGCGGGCGCTCCTCTCTTGTTTGATGTATGCGTTTAGAAGCCGAAGCATTGCGAATGCCTTGATGCCCGAGCTCGCGTTTCTTGACGCTTCGATAATCGCACATCACTGGCACCAAGGAAACGTCGCACCGAAATCGCCATGCCGCTCGACCCCGTTCGCCCCGCTTCATATCAAACCGCACTCATTTACGCGCCGCGAACCCATTTGCCCTCGGCATCCACATAGTCGCCGTCGATCCACTTCGAAGATTGCATGACGCCCGAACCATCAAAGTAGTAGCGCGAGCCATTAATCCATTTCCAGCCCGTAACCATGGCGACGGAATCACAATGCCCATCATGGAAGCACCGCCCCCGGTCAAATGTCTACGGCGAAAAAGGCACAGTACAACTAGGGGATTGGGTAATTGTCGTTTATTTTTTTTGCTTAGACGAAACTCTGTTCTTTGCAAAACCGCGAAAGGCTAAAATGACTATGTAAATTACCTCTGGGAAATGCCAACCCTCCATCAGAAATCATACAGAGAACTCATCAATCCTAGACAATGGTGAAATATATGCAGTCTTCCAAGCAACGACGCGACTTTATCGACGTGACCAAATTCGCCCTCAGCATTCTGATTGTGGTCATCCATATCAGCCCTATCGAATCCCTAAACCCCGTCTTACGCCCATTCCTGAGAACAGCGGTCCCCTTATTTTTCCTTATTTCCGCCTATCTTTTCTTCAAGAAATATGGGGAAGCGGAAACCATCGAAAAGAAAATCGCTAGGATCGAGCGCTACGTCAAACGCAACCTGCAGCTCTATTTCTTCTGGCTCATAGTATTGCTTATTCCGACGCTCTCTTACAGGCAATGGTTTAGCGACGGCCTCCTCTCCGGCCTTTTCTGGGCCCTTCATTCCTTTCTGTTCGGAAGCACATTCATCGCCTCTTGGTACATTATGGCAAGCATTATTGCCACATTGATCATCGTGGTTGCCTCAAGATACCTTGGAAATAAAACGATTCTGCTGCTTTCATCGATCCCTTACCTTGCTTGTTGCGCAATGAGCAACTATGGAGCATCGCCTTTGGTGGCGCCCCACTACGACACGCTTTGCTACGCATTTGGATCCAACGATTACAACTCGTTCTGGGTTGCCATTTTTTGGATAGCTGCCGGTAAATGCATCGCCGACAATGAGCTGCGCCTTTCAAAGGTGAGCACTTCTTCCCTTTTGGCGATAATGCTTGTCGGTCTAGGTGCTATCTATACCGAACAGTTCTTTATCCTTGCAAATCAATGGTCCTATGCCGACGACTGTTACCTTGGACTTGCTATCTTCTGCATCCCGGCTTTCATTGTCTCTAAGGGTCAACGTCAGCTGCAAATATGCGGCATTCTTACGAAATGCGAGCATTGTCACGTACTGCCTTCATGACAATCTGAACTACACCATCATGCGCTTTACGCCGCTTTCGCCAACCCCTCTCGAAACCTTTTTCATCGTGCTTGTGGCTTCGTGGCTTCTAACGGCGCTAATAATGAAAATGGAAAAGAACGAACACCTCAGCTGGCTAAAGTATTCCCATTAACTTACCTTGCCGAATATTTCGCCGTTGGGCTCGCTCTCCCAGCGGCGAAACACAAGTTTTCTTGTTCTCGAAAACGAATCGATCATACATCCCGCAGCACGCATGAAAAACCAGCACAATGCCATTTCGTTTTACAAGCTCGAGCCCTACTCCAAGCAAAATGCCAAACCGCACTCATTTACGCGCCGCGAATCCATTTGCCCTCGGCGTCCACATAGTCGCCGTCGATCCACTTCGAAGATTGCATGACGCCCGATTCATCGAAGTAGTAGCACGAGCCGTTGATCCATTTCCAGCCCGTAACCATGGCGCCGGAATTCTCGAAATAGTATTTCGAGCCGCCAATAGTACACCAACCGGTAACCATCTCTGCGGCATCATTGAACCAATACCAGGAACCGCCCAAACCCAGCCAGCCCGTTTCGAATCTGCCAGACGCGTTCGCATAATGCCATGCGTCATTAAGATTAAGCCAACCGGTTTGCATGACGCCCGATTCGCCGAAGAAATAGTACGCAGAGCCAATTCGCTTTAACCCAGTAGCCATGACGCCAGAATCGTCAAACCAGAACCACGCATCGCCGATCTCGCACCAACCCACGGCCATTGCGCCCGACTCTCCAAAATAATGCCGCACACCGTCAACCGTTTGCCAGCCGGTGGCCATAATGCCCGAATCGCCGAGCCAATATCGCGAACCGCCCACATTCAACCAGCCCGTTTGCATGGCGCCACTGCTCGTATCGAGGTAGTACCAGAAATTGCCTTCCTGCAACCAACCCGTGCTCATGGCGCCCGAAGGGCCCAGATGGTACCACGAGCCTCTGTTCTGCCAACCCGTGAGCATCGCGCCAGACGAATCAAACAGGTACCAATCGGTGCCCACGCGCTGCCACCCCGTGGCCATTCGGCCATCGCCGCCATCGGCGAACCAATAGCGCGAACCGCCCTGGTCAAGCCAGCCTTCGTGCATCGCATACGTGCCCGTATCGAACCAATACCACGAGCCATTGATGGAATTCTTGCCCAGCACAAGCGAGCCCGATGAAGTGGCATAGCGCCAAACCCCGTCGCCCACACACCAGCCCGTAGCCATAGCACCCGAGCTCTCGAAGAAATACCCGCTGCCTTGGATTGTTTTCAAACCCGTTGCCATAGCGCCGCCCGCGTTGGCGTCAAAGTAATACCAGGTTCCCTCGATGCTGAACCAGCCCACTCGCATTGCTCCCGACCAGGAATCGAGATAGTACCAATGCTCGTTGGCCCAAAGCCAACCGGTTTGCATCCAGCCCGACGCGTCGAAGTGGTACCACTGGTCGTCAATCTGTGCCCAGCAGTTCGCGGGATAGCTGCCGTCAGCGTATCGATACCACCATTTCGACCCCGATTTAACCCAATGGTCGCTGTTGATGGGCTCCATATAGGTGTAATTAAGATCGACCCTTTCACTTATTCCCGGAATAACGCCATAGTCCGAGAACTGCCAAACGCCATTTCCTTCGCTGAAGTTCGACATGGGTGCATACGTCAGGCCAATTGACGTGTTGTATGCGGCAACCCATTTCGAATATTTGTCGAACACGGGGGATGTGAGGTACGTATTCCACCAAGAAAGGTTTGCATACGTCCCCACGGGATAGCCCGCCGCCGTGAGCTTGTCGAAAAACGCCTGCGCAATTGCGGCGTAATTCTTCCCCACCATTTTCTTATCTTCCATATCGAAATAAACGGGGAAAGCCAGATCGGCGCCCGTAAGGCCTTCGCTCTTGAGCTGGGAAATAACGAAGTCGGCTTCCTTGCTCGCCTCTTCGGGCGACGTGGCCCTTGAATACAGGTATACGCCAAACGGCATGCCGGTCGACAGGCACCCTTGCACATTGCTGTGCCACTGAGTGTCTGCATAGGTGGAGGCGTATCCGCAACGAAGAATCGCGAAATCGACGCCCGCGGTTTTCACCTGGGCCCAATTGATTTTCCCCTGCCATTCACTTACGTCGATGCCTTTATACGCGCCGACGCCGGTGCAATACCCCTTACTGAACTGGTCAAACCAATTAAATACCGGATAATGGCCATTGGGGTTGGTTTCGATTGAACACGCCATTACGCCATCGGCGGAATCGGCAGAATCGGCGACCGCTTCCTTGAACGTGCCCAGATTATCGGTGCTCGCACCGCTGTCGCTTAAAACGAGCTCGCCATTAAGGAAGCGCCAGCTGTTCGCCCCATCAGAAGGCTCATCCGCATAAGCGCAGTTCAACGCGCCGCATGCAAGCAGCGCCACCCACACGCACGCCGCAACAAGAAAACAGGTTTTACGCTTTGCCATGCGCAGCCCCTCCAAAAATCGCCATGCACAGCGAGCGCTCCATCGCACGTGGCGCGAAGAAGTGCCCATGTGCCAATCAATCGTAACCAAACGTGCCAGCCCCAGCTCCGCCGCCTTGAGCAGACGGCTTCATTGAGGTGCCACGCGCCACCAAAACAGGCAGACAACCATCGCCCCCGAGCAAATAACGAATAAGAGATTGCTGAAAAGAGGCGCGACACCCCTCCACTCTACCGCATGGGATAACAACGGCAAGAAACGAAAGAGCCCATGTTGGGCCAAAGACAAGAAAACTCCCCAGCCTCCTCCCATTCAAGAGAGAAAACCGGGGAGTTTTCGCATTTAGATTGAGGGATCAACCGCATGGAACAATTCGAAAATCGGGTTGCGCATTGCTGAAAGGCCAAACGAGCACCCTTCAGCGAAATACGAGTACATGCGGCCGGAGCAAACGCACCGGCCGCATGCCGTTCGGAAAGCGGTGAAACGCCAGCTCGGAGAAGACTATGCGTTTTGCACCCATCGCCCGTCAGAGTCGACGTAGGAACCGTCGATCCGTTTATCTGTCTGTATGACGCCGGAACCGTCGAAGTAGTAGCACGAGCCGTCGATCCACTTCCAACCCGTGGCCATCGCGCCGGAATCGTCGAACCAGTACTTCGCGCCGCCGATCGCCTGCCAGCCGGTCGCCATGACGCCCGAGTCGCCGAGCCAGTACCAGGCTCCGCCTCGATTCAGCCAGCCCGTTTGCATGGCGCCGGAACCGTCGAAGTAGTAGTACGAGCCGTCGATGACGCTCCAGCCGGAAGCCATGGCTCCCGAGCCGTCGAAGTGGTACCTTTCGCCGCCGATCTTCTGCCAGCCCGTTGCCATCGCGCCGGAGCCGGAGAGGTAATACCAGGCGCCGCCCGTATTCAGCCAGCCCGTTTGCATGGCGCCCGAACCGTCGAAGTAGTAGTACGAGCCGTCGACGACGGTCCAGCCGGAAGCCATCGCGCCAGAAGCGTCGAAGTGATACTTCGCTCCGCCAATCACCTGCCAGCCGGTCTGCATGACACCGGAGCCGGAGAGGTAGTACCAGGCGCCTCCCGTGCTCAGCCAGCCGGTCTGCATAACGCCCGAACCGTCGAAGTAGTAGTACGATCCATCAATCACGCGCCAGCCCGAGGCCATCGCGCCGGAATCGTCGAACCAATACCAGGAGCCACCAATCTTCTGCCAGCCGGTCTGCATAATGCCGGAGCTGGAAAGGCAGTACCACGTGCCGCCCAAATTCAGCCAGCCCGTTTGCATATAGCCCGATCCATCGAAGTGGTAGTAAGAGCCGTCGATGATGCACCACTCGTTCGCGGGATAGCCGCCGTTGTCATACGGGTACCACCAACCGCCAGATCCAGTTGCCCAATGGCCAGGAAGCGCGATGTAATTGCCGGCACTGCGCACAATGTCGAAAAACAAATATGCCGTTGACCACGAATAACGTCCTAAACCACGAATAATAATCATGCCGCGACCCGGTTCGATATTGCTTTGATACGAGAGGTTGTAGTCAACCCCCTCGACGAGCGCCGTTTCCCCCCAATACACTTCTGGCTTAGGAGCAATCGCCGTTCCCGTGTACTCATACGAGTCGGTGCCGAGCGCGATTGAAGCGTCGGTTATGTCGCGTTTCTGATGCCTTACAGAAACACCTGCATATCCCGCAAAACTGTTATGGCTATCAAGCCCGTAGACTTCGATAACATAACCACCGGGGGCGAGGGACATTTTGCGGCACCCGTCATCCGCAGTTTTGGAGTCTGCGTACCAGAAATCGAGCTTCTTCCCCTCATTTCCCGCAGTGCTTTTCAGCGTAAAGCTAAAGGACCAATGAACACAACTATCGTCCGACGGTAAAACGCTCCAGTTGATTTCAAACAAATCCGCCTCGTCAACGGTGAAGTAATAAGCATAACGATTCCTGGAGCCAGAATGCATATCCCCAGAATACCCGCCGTCTATCTCGAGATTCTTACTTGGCCGCGGAGATATGTAATCATCTTCCACAAGAGAACCGTCGGCATTTTCCGTATACCACGTGATATCACCGATGTTGTATTTCCCCCTTACCTGCCACGTCTCGTCATTAGCTCGGTGAATGCCAATTATTTGATTCCCGGAATAAGAGCCGCCCTTAAAACTGGGAAATGCGCCCTCGAAAACCACCTTCGTAAGCGAAGGGCATTTGTCAAACGTGCTTCTGTCCATTTCCTCAACGCTTGCGGGGAAAACCAATTCGACAACCCCGGTCTCGGAAAAGGCCTTTTCGCCAATAGAGGCTACCGTTTTTGGCAACGAAATCGCAGCAAGAGATGCGCATTTCGCAAAGGATTCGGCACCTATGGTATCAACGGAAGAGCCGAAACTAACCGATTGGAGGCTCGAGCAGCCATAGAACGATTCCTCGCCAATCTTGGTAACAGCGTCGGGGATTTGCACGGACCCAAGTGACGTGCACCCATACAGGAATTTATCGGGTATTGCTTTTATCCCTGAAGGTAGGTCGATTTTTTGCAGGGAAGAACAATCTCGCAGCATTCCCGCCGGCAGTTCTTCGACCGAATCGGCAAACGTAACAGAAGAAATGTTCTCGAACCCAGAGTACGAATACGACGAAATCGTAAATTTATCCCCAATTGAGGTTATGCCGTCCTCGACCACCAAACGCGACACAAGCGACCGCTGCTGAACGCCGTAAGCAGAATCCGTAACGGCCCCAGAACCGCGGACCGACAGCGTGCCATCATTCGAAAGGACCCAGAACGACTCATCGCCGCAAGCGCCGAACTCAACCATGGATGACCAGTCGATATCGAGCATACCGTCGACCCAAGGCTTGCAAGTCATACCAATTTCAAAGTTTTCCCAGGTATCATTGCTCGGATCATGATAATAGCTACATTTTCTGTCCTGATCGAAATTAGTAAGAGCATTCTTGCTGAAATATTTGTACAAACCAGGAGTTTGCGACCCCATGAAGAAAACTGCACGACATTGCTTTAAGGGGTAAAACGAGTAATCGCAGAAAGACGTTACTCCCCTTCCAACTTTCAGCACCTTCACGCTGGAGGCATACTTAGCATAGGGAGCGTCTCCGTCAAACGAGACCCCTCCATTGCCGTCTATCGTCATGAGTCCCGAGTCGTATATTTTGTAGGTAACCCCTTGGCCACATGAGCCTTCGTCGACCACCGAACCTCCACCCGACGTTTCCGGGGCCGCCTCGGCGATGGGGAACTTGAGCTCGCAGGAGCCGCGGTAGAAGCCCTCGCCCGACACGACGGCCGTCGCCTCGCCCGCCGCCACGTTGTCGCGATACTCGACCGAGTAGGAGCCCTCGGGCACGACGCCCGAGGAGACGGCCGGCTCGTGCGCCGAGCCGTCGTAGACGAGGCCCGCGGCGTCGACGGAGAACATCGAGGCGTCGACGTCGCGGAAGACGCGCACCTTCACGGGGACGTCGCGGACGACCTCGTAGTTCACCCCGTCGGAGGGTGCGAACGTCGCCAAATACTCGTGCTCGCCGGGATCGCCCACGGAGGCGTCGCCGGCGTCCTGCCACGAGAAGCCCTCGGGCAGGGCCAGGTCGGCGAGCTTTTGGCCGTAGGTCGCGTCCAGAGGCGCGGGGACCTCGAACTCCGGGAGGGTCTTCGTGATATTGAACTCATAGCGCAACGTACCGACCGCGCGGCCAATGCCGGATATGCTGATCGATGCGGTGCCGGCGGAGACGTTGTCCGAATACGAGACCTCGTAATCGACCCCCTCCTGAAGCTTCGGCGACCGAATTTCCTTCGTGATCTCGCTTCCGGTATATGGGGAATCGCTGCAGTCCACTTCGAACATGTCGTCGCGCAAGGCGATTTGGGCCCGGTAGACGTCTTTCGTCCCCGAGGGAATACCGGCGATGGGGAACGCATCCCCGGCCCGGTTCGCCCACTTCCCGGTCCAGCCTTCAACCAAAGAGGGCTCGATCGTCACCCTGCACAGATCAAACCTCTCCCCTACTGCGATTTGCCCAAGTCGCGAGCAATCGTAGAACATGGAGCGCATGTTCGTGACGCTCGAGGCGTTCCAGCCGGAGGCGTCCAGGGACGCGAGCGAGGAGCAGCCGGAGAACATGGAGTACATGTTCGTGACGCTCGAGGCGTTCCAGCCGGAGGCGTCCAGAGACGCGAGCGAGGAGCAGCCGGAGAACATGTATTTCATGTCCGCGACGTGCGAGGCGTCCCAGCCGGAGGCGTCCAGGGACGCGAGCGAGGAGCAGCCGGAGAACATGCTGCCCATTGTCCAGACGTGCGAGGCGTCCCAGCCGGAGACGTCGAGGGACGCGAGCGAGGAGCAGCCCTCGAACATGTAGGACATGTCCGCGACGCTCGAGGTGTCCCAGCCGGAGACGTCGAGGGACGCGAGCCTGGAGCATCTGGAGAACATGTCTTTCATGTCCGCGACGCTCGAGGTGTCCCAGCCGGAGACGTCCAGGGACGCGAGCCTGGAGCAGCAGTCGAACATGGAATTCATGCCCGTGACGCTCGAGGTGTCCCAGCCGGAGACGTCCAGGGACGCGAGCGAGGAGCAGCCGCCGAACATGGCGTCCATTCTCGTGACGGACGAGGTGTCCCAGCCGGAGACGTCGAGGGACGCGAGCTTGGAGCAGCAGTCGAACATGCCGTTCATGTTCGTGACGGACGAGGTGTCCCAGCCGGAGACGTCGAGGGACGCGAGCGACGGGCAGTAGCAGAACATGTATTTCATGTCCGCGACGCTCGAGGTGTCCCAGCCGGAGACGTCGAGGGACGCGAGCGATGAGCAGCCGGAGAACATGAAGTACATGTTCGTGACGCTCGAGGTGTCCCAGCCGGAGGCGTCCAGGGACGCGAGCGAGGAGCAGCCGGAGAACATGCTGCTCATACTTGTGGCGGATGAAACGTCGAGGCCAGAAAGATCCATGGTCTCGACGAGCGAGAGGCCACTGAACAGGTTCTCCGCATATTCCGAGGTCTTGACGCCCGCCACAACCTTGACAGCCCGAATGCTTCCACTATATTCCGAAGCGCTCCAAGGCGCATTTTCGTCGTAAGCGTGTCGCGTATTAGGCAGCGGCCCCACTTCAGCGCCATCTTTCGGGCGAATCGTCAGGCAGCCTTCGGAGTCAACCATCCATTCGCAGCCGCCCCAAACTTTCCAGCCATCGGTCTGGGCGTCGGCATCGTTGGATTCGTCGGCTTCTTCATCGGCCGCGGAAGCCGCTTCTGCAGCATCGGTCGAAACGCCGGAATCCGCATCATCATTTTCAACAACATCCTGCGCAGGAGCGCCAACGCCAGCGCCATCCGCCGCAACGTCGGCATCGCCGAAAACGCCGCCAGGCTGCACGCCGTCGGCCTCCGAGCCCGCGACGCCACCGGTCGCACCGGCCACAGCGCCATCGGTGGAAGCACCCGCGCCATCGACCGCAGCAGCAGCGGTGCCCTCTTCTTCATTTGCCGTCGCCCCCTCTTGCGCCATCGCCGGCGCAACGGGGCATAGCCCCACCGCAAGCACGAATGCCATCGCGCCCTTAAACGCGCGAGCTACCAGGTGGTCGACTTTTTTCATAGCCTCTCCCATCACACAATAATCCTACGCTCCATTATCCCCCCACATTTTAAAAATTTGTTGCGCAACATTTTGCGGCGCCCCCTTGCGGCTCTGTGCGCGATTTATGTACTCTGCTATTCTGTGTTCGGTTTTTGTGCTACACTTTCGAAATCCGAACAAGAGAGAGAATTCCCATGGCACTTACCCATAACCAATTCAAAGTCATCAACGCCCTGTCGCAAACGGCTGGGCTCACGCAGCGCGAAATCGCCGAAACCACGGGCATGGCCTTGGCTACGGTGAACGTCGCCATGAAGGAATGCGCCGAGGAAGGCCTCCTCGAAGACGGCCGCCTTACGGCCAAGGGCATGGCGGCGCTCAAGCCTTACGCCGTCGACAACGCGGTTATCCTGGCCGCCGGCCTTTCCAGCCGCTTCGCCCCCATCTCGTACGAGCGCCCCAAAGGCCTGCTCAAGGTGCGCGGCGACGTGCTCATCGAGCGCCAAATCAAACAGCTCAAGGCCGCTGGCGTGAACGACATCGTGATCGTGGTCGGATACAAGAAGGAATCGTTCTTCTACCTCGAAGACAAATACGGCGTGAAAATCGTCGTCAACCGCGCCTACGCCGAGCGTAACAACAACAGCTCGCTCATGCTCGTGCGCGAGATTCTGGGCAACACCTATATTTGCTCTTCCGACAACTACTTCGAGGAAAACCCCTTCGAAAGCCACGTGTGGAAGGCGTACTACTCCGCCGAATACTCCGAAGGCCCCACGAAGGAATGGTGCATGCAAACCAAGTCGCATGACCGCATCTCGAAGGTGACCATCGGCGGCAGCGACGCCTGGTACATGATCGGCCACGCCTACTTCGACCGTGCGTTCTCTGAGCACTTCCGCGAAATTCTGGAAGCCGAATACGACCTGCCGCAAACGCGCGACAAGCTCTGGGAGAACCTCTACATCGAGCACCTCAACGAGTTCGACATGACCATCCGCCGCTACGAGAATCCCATCATCCACGAGTTCGACTCACTCGATGAGCTGCAGGAATTCGATCCGCTGTTCCTGGAAAACCTCGACAGTGAGATTTTTGACAACATCGTCGCCGTGCTTGGCTGCGAGAAATCGGAAATTCACGACGTGTACCCGCTGAAGCAGGGCATCACGAACCTGAGCTGCCACTTCGCCACCAACGACGGCGAGTGGGTCTACCGCCACCCCGGCATTGGCACCGAGCTGCTTATCGACCGCAACGCCGAGAAGGCCGCGCTCGAAACGGCCGCCAAACTCGGCCTCGACGACACCTTCGTGTTCGAAAACCCGCGCCGCGGCTGGAAGATTTCGAAGTTCGTCGTCAACTGCAAAAACCTCGACGCCCACAACGGCGAACAGCTCGACCAGGCCATGCGCATGGCGCGCAAGCTGCACGAGTCGAACGCCAAGGTCGAGCGCAGCTTCAGCTTCTACGACGAAGGCCGCAACTACGAGCGCTCGCTGCTCGCCCGCGGCCCCATTAGCGTGAACGACTGGCAGGAAATGAGCGACCAGGCGGCCAAGCTCAACGAGTACCTCGTGGCCGACGGCGGCGAGCCCGTGCTGTGCCACAACGACTTCTTCGGCCTGAACTTCCTCATCGACGAAGACGGCAACACGAGCCTCATCGACTGGGAATACGCCGGCATGGGCGACTACGCCAACGATTTCGGCACCTTCTGCGTATGCGAGCAGCTCAGCGAAGATGAAATGCTCCAGGCGCTCACCAGCTACTTCGACCGCACCCCCACCGACGTCGAATGGCGCCACAACCTGGGCCAGGTCGGCATGGCGGGCTGGTGCTGGTACGCCTGGTCGCTGCTTAAGGAAAGCGAAGGCGACAACGTGGGCGAATGGGCATACATCTATTACCGCCACGCCAAGACGTATTTGAAGAAGGCACTCGACCTCTACGAAGCAGCCGGCAAGTAACCACGCCGGCACAACGAAAACACGTACGTTATCGGTCAGGAGAAGACATGCAGCAGGATATCGCGGCCCTTCGCAAACAAAGGCACCGCTCGTTCATGATGAAGGGCGTCGCCTTCGCCGTGGCTTCGGGCATTTGCTACGGTCTGTACACGGCGTTTCTTACCTTGGGAGAAACCCAGGGCGTGTGGGGCGCATGGTTCGCGGGCGAAGCCTGGAACGGCAACGCCCCACTAAGCGCGTTCGCCATCACCTTTACCCTTGCCGCACTCGCAGCAGGCCTCAACGACCTGTTCAGCGGCCTGTGGTCGCTCGTTATGTGCGCCAAGAACGGCCAGCTCGGCGACCTGCGCAAAACCATCGCGACCAAGCCCGGCCGCGTCATGATGCTGTGCGCCGCCATTGGCGGGCCGTTCGCGACCATCGCCTACGTAGTTGCGCTCAACTCGGCGACCGCCGCGGGCAACCCCGGCGTTATCGTGCCCATCGCGGCGCTCAACTGCGCCATTGGCGCCGTGCTCGGCCGCATTCTGTTCAAGCAGAGCCTCGGCGCGCATAAAATCGCCGGCGTGCTCGTGTGCCTGGCCGCCGCCGCCGCGATTGGCGGCACGAGCTTCGCGAACATGGGCCCCGAGGCGCTGTTCGGTTGCCTGTTCGCCTTCCTGGCCGCATTCGGCTGGGGTTTCGAGGGCTGCGTGGCCGGCTTCGGCACCGTACTCATCGACTACCGCATCGGCATCGCCATTCGCCAGCTTACCGCGGGCCTGCTCGAGCTCGTCATCGCCTTCCCCGTTCTCGCCGCCTTCGGCGGTGACATCGCCAGCGTGCCCACGATTCTCGCAGGCGCCATCACCGACCCGGCCATCGTGATCTTCGCCATTTCGGGCCTGTTCGCGATGCCCGCGTTCTCGTTCTGGTACAAGGGCAACTCCATGTGCGGCACCGCCCTGGGCATGGCCTGCAACGGCATGTACGCCTTCTGGGGACCGTTCTTCATTTGGATCGTTCTGGGCGTGCTGAATATCGGCGGCATGTCGGCCGACTATCCTCCCCTGTCAATCATGCAGTGGGTTGGCGCGCTCGTCATGGTCGTAGGCATCTTCCTGATTGCCGTGAACCCCGCCGATCACCTGGCAAAACGAAAGGAGCAAAACAATGAAGAATAATCTGCCGCCCCTTTACTACGCCATTATTGGGCAATTCAAAGACGATGCCGAGCATTGCGCCGCCGACATCGTGACCGCGCTCGAGAGCGACTACGCGGGCTACAAGCTGCTCACCAACAAAGACGTTGAGGAAGCCCTTGCAACCGCGAAAGAGAACGGCATTCTCGACGAAACGCGTGCCGACCTCGACGACAACGGCCAACTGCGCGTCTTCTACCGCATGAGCATTTTCGGCGGCGTTATGGTGAACCAATACCTCTAACCCCGAAGAAAACACAAGCCGCCCAGGGCGAATGCCTTCGGACGACGTGCACGAAAAAGTCCCACCGCGAACAAACCCACGGCGGGACTTTTGTTTTGAGTCGATGAAGGCTTCACCATCGCTCAATCATTCGATGCGATTGGGACGCTCGTTACTCAATCGCTACGGCTTGGCTGTCCATCATTTGCCACGTCGAGAAGAAGACCTTCGCATCCCTCGTCACGTCGCCCGAAATGGAATCGGAAACGTACACGATGCCCTCTTCGTCATCGTAACCTTTCAGCACGACCGCATGGTTTCCGCCCCACAGGCCATAGCTGTGGCCGTTGTACCACGAAGCTGCATAGCGCCCGCCGGGGTATCCGCCCCATTCGGTGTTCCATACCTCAATCGGCTGGCCACACGACAGACGGCTCTTCAAGGCGGGAATGGAGCTGAACGACACGTCCACGGCGCGCAGGGAGCTTCCCGCAGCACTCAAGTAGTTGTTGCCCGCAATGACGATTGCGGGGGCCACGCAGCCGTTGAACCCACCCGTTCCCGTGAACGGATCGCCAGCGAACGCCGTCACGAAATTATTGCTCCAGCTGAGCGGAAGATAGTGACCCGCAATAGTCGTCTTCGAAAGGCCGAACCCGTAGTAATTCAGAAGGTTCGTAAGCGCAACCGATTCGCAACCCGTCGGCAACTCTGGATACTGCATGTAGCACGGAACGTCGACCCACGCGCCGACCATCGCGCCCGACGAGCTGAACTTGTAATCGACCGAGCCGACGTATTGCCAGCCGCCGCACGCCATATACCCCCACGAGTTGAAGTAATACCAGTTTCCGTCAACATAATTCCAACCCGTTTGCATAGCGCCAGAATTGCCGAGCAAATACCAATGGCCGTCCCAATACAGCCAGCCCGTTTGCATGATTCCCTGGTCGTTGAAGTAATACCACGTGCCATCAAGCTCTTGCCAACCCGTGAGCATAAGCCCCTCGTCCGAGAACAAGAGCCTATTGCCATCGAGCTCAATCCACCCGGCAAAAGGCAGGCCGTCCTCACCGGTCACGATAATGCCGTCGGCCGACTGCACACCCTTGCACAGAATCGCACCGGAAGAGCCCGCGTAAAACGCTTGGCCATCGTCATCCACGACCCACCTGTTCGACGCCATGGCTCCAGAAGCATCGTCAAAATAGTATTCGACGCCATCGAGCTCAATCCAGCCCGTCTGCATGGCATACGTTTCCTCGTCAAGGTAGTACCGGCAACCGCAATCGGCCAGCCAGCCGCTCTGTAGCACGCCCGAATCTGACGCGTAATACCATGCTCCGTCAAAGAAGAACCAACCCGAAGCCATAGCGCCACTCGAGTAGAAACCATAGGGGGTACCATCGATTTCGCATGGGCCGTTCGCCATTGCGCCAGTCTCGCGGTCGAGCCAATACCACGTGTCTCCCTCAAGCAGCCAGCCGCGCTCGAGCACGCCCGTCGGCCTCAAGGAACACCATGCCCCATCAATCCAGCGCCATCCAGTAGCCATGGCTCCCGACGATTCGTCGAAATAGTAAGCTGCGCCATCGAGTTCGAGCCAGCCCGTTTGCATGGCGCAGGTTTCCTCATCGAAGTAGTACCATGTATCGCCGATCTCCAGCCAGCCGCACTCGAGCATACCCGACGGCCTTGCGTAATACCACAGCGATGCCTCGGAGTCATACGACCAGCCAACCGTCATAGCACCCTCGCGAGCACCCGAATCGACAAATCGGTACATGCAGCCATTGCATTCAACGACGCCCGTCGCCATAAGATGGGTGGCGGGGTCAAACCAGTACCACGTATCGCCGAGCTTGAGCCACCCCTCACAAAAGGAATCCTGGTTATCAGACGTAAGGTAGACCCAGCCGTCTTCGGTTTCGTTCCAGCCCTTCGCATATGTCGGATAAGACGAATCGGGCGACTGCGAATCAGAACCAGCGCCTTCAGATTCGCCAGTCGATGGTGTATTGGGCTCAGGATCAGCTGCCGACGCGCCGGTTCGTTCGGAAGAGCCCGCGTTTAGCCCCATGGAAGAATTCAACGATACGTCCGCAGTATTCTCAGGCTGAACCGCGTGTGGGGCATTAGACGCTGCACTATTCAGGGACGCATTGTCCGCCCAGCAAAGCTGGCATGGAACGAGAAGCGCGATTCCCACGAGCAGCGCCGCTTTTCCGTATTTCAAAATCTTGCTCGATTCTTGCACTCTTTTTCAACTCGATGCTTGCGGCGATAATTGTAGCAATGATTCACCCAGGTAACATTTTTTAACAAGAAAGAACGGGGGGCGGTCAAAAATGACCGCAAGAGCCGCACAGAAAGCGGGCCCGCGCCTTTCGACGCGATGCCCGCAATAAGGCGAAACGCCCTTCGTTCCTTGGAAAATCAAAACCCCAAAGCACTACTCAAGAGGAACGCCGTTGTACCAACCCCATTTCGGAGAATACGTCGTCGTGTAGTAGCTGAGCCATTCGTCGAGCGGCATCGTGCGAATGCGGCCGATATTGTCCATAACGGTATTGTTGCCCACATAGATGCAAATGTGGCCCCAAATTGACCCCGCATGCGTATGAGTATGGGACGGAACGGCGATGATCATACCGACGCGAAGTTCGCTCAAATTATCGAGACCGCAATAAGCGTAGAACATGTCGTCGGCATCGTAGTCGTTATTGGGGAGCAATTGACCCTGACCAATACGATTGAATACCAAGGCAACCCATTCCGAACAAAGCCCTGGCCCCGGAGTGGGAACCACGCCGCAGGCGGCAACGAGCTGTCGCTGTATATCGGTTGTCGCCGATGGCTCCGCTTCAAGCATCGCCCCATCGCCGCCGAACTGGTAGTAGTGAGAATCGATGGTATGCCATCCCGTCACCATCGCCCCCGACGATGCAAGGTAATACCACTTTCCTGCATCCTTAAACCAGCCGGTGAGCATAGCTCCATCAGAGCCGAAGTAATACCAGGCGCCGTTAATGTACTCCCAGCCAGTGTCGTATGCGCCGTTTTCGTCGAAGTGGAACCAGCTCGACCCGAGCAATTCCCAGCCCGCAAACGAATCGCCGCTTTCTTTCTTCAAAACGACATCGCCGTTTTCGTCATACTTCGCATAGTAGTCAACCGCACCGGAAGCGGACGCGTGCGCCGCCCTTCCGTCTTCAAACTCGAACCAGCAGCTCGACTCCATGCGACCGTCGTCTTGGAACTTATACCAAGCGCCGCCAATTTGTTGAGTGCCGACGACCATGAGTCCTTGTTGCTCAGGATCGAGCCAATACCAGCCGCCCTTGGCAAGCCAGCCCGTTTGCAGCGCGCCAGACGGCTGCGCATACACCCAACCGTCGTCGCACAGCACCCAACCAGTTTTCATGGCCCCGCTGTCGCCGAATGCGTACCACGAGCCGCCTACTTCTTCACGACCCGTCGCCATAACGCCAGAACCCGCGAGGTAATACCACGTTTCGCCTTGCAGAACCCAGCCCGTTCGCATGGCTCCCGAGTCGTTGAGCAGGAACCACTCACCGTCAGCCTTTTGCCAGCCCGTAAGCATTTCCCCGTCTTCAGAGAAAAGGTACCACGAGCCATCAATCCACGCCCAGCCGTGCGCCATAGCGCCCGAGCCGTTGAGCCAATACCAGGTGCCAAAGCGATACAGCCAACCCGTTTGCATCGCGCCCGACGAGTTCGTGAAATACCAGGTGCCGCTATCGTTCACCCAGCCGGTGCGCATGTCGCCAGTTTGAGGATCGAGGTAATACCACGACCCACCGACAAACGCCCAGCCAGAAGCTACTGCGCCATTCGAAGAGGAATAACGCCATGCTCCATTGAGAATGTACCAGCCCGCATACATATAGCCCGCCGAATCGAAGCGGTACAGAGCACCGTCTACCTCCAAGACGCAACTCGTTGGGTAGCCGCCATCGTCATAGGCATACCACCATCCAGTGCCGTTATGCTGCCACGATCCGGGAAGCGCGATTCGATTGCCTTCACTTTTCACGATGGCGAACGGCACGCGTGCCTCAAAGCCGGCATAATCGCCCGAGCCCTCAATGAGCACCGAAGCCTCGCCGGGAACGACGTTATTCTCATACGAAACGGCGTAGTCAAGGCCTTCGACAAGCAACCGCTCGCCATCGCGCACCGTGACCTGCGGGGTGATCGCGACGCCAGTATATTCAGCTGAAGTGCTCCCCAACTCGCATAGCACCTGGTCAAAAGACGGCTGCACTTCTTGCGGCTCTTTTCCTTCGGCCTGCGCCCCATTCGCTTCCGCAACGGCAAACGCCGCCTCGTCGCCAGCCTGCTCTGCGCCGACGAGCGATTCGGCAGGCTCTACGGAAGCGCTTTGCGCCCATGCCACACCTGGAAGCAACGTCAGCGACACCACCGCCACAAGAGCCAGAGGACACGCCGCCCTGCACGTCTTCTTCATGCTTCAACCCTTCTTTACCGCATGAGGATTACCCAAGACGGGCCATCACTCACAAATTCAGAAATGCTGTTACCCATTCCTCCGAAAGAATGCCAAAAGCGGTTCTCATACGGAGTGTCGCCCCAGAAAAATCCAATATGACAGTCCGTCGAATACGGGTTGAACGGATAGAAGAACACCAAATCGCCCTTGCGAGCCTCGCCGCTCGCAAGCAATTCCGAGACGCTGTTGAACTGCAGCACCGTGGCTCCGCTGTCAAGAGCATAGCCATACCAACGGTACGCATTACAGAAGCTCCCACGGCCCGGGCCTCCCGGCCATGGCGAGTTCGATTGGTTGTTCGCGATCTTCGACAAATCGCCGCCAGCCTTCGCATAGGCGTGCGACACGAAGCCGCCGCAATTCATTCCGGTGAATCCATCGCTTCTCGGTTCCCCATTGGGATACGTGCAGCTCACGGGGCTTAAGGACGTATCGTAGCGTGTGCCAAGATAGTAGGAATCGTTCTCGTGAGAAATCAGCTGTTCGAGCAAGCGCTGCCTGCTTACGCCCAAGACGGAGCCAGACGTATCGACCCACACGCCCGAAGCGTTAAACCACGAGCGGGTTCCGTCGCAATCGTACCAACCGGAAGACGCCATGCGTCCCGTTGCCTCATCGAGCCAGTACCATGCAGAGCCGTAATGCAACCAGCCCGTTTGCATGGCGCCACTCGAATCGAGGTAATACCAGGCGCCACCCCAGCTCAACCAACCCGTCTCCATGGAACCCGAGCTTCTGAAGAAATACCATGCCTCTCCGCATTGTTTCCAGCCCGTCGCCATAGCGCCCGAGTCATCGAAGAAATACCACGAGCCCGATATTGAGCGCCAGCCGGTCGCCATCGATCCATCGGAATCGAGCCAGTACCACGACGAGCCGTCCCAGTACCAACCTGTTTGCATTGCGTAATCGGAATCGAAGATGTAGTGCGAATCACCTATGCGCACCCATCCCGATTGCAGCTCGCCATCGGCATTTGCATAGAACGTCTTGCCGTCGACGGAGAAAAACCCGGGGAGAGTCTGCTCCCACGAATCACCGCGCACGGTGCTTTGCGCACCGCTCTGCACCACAGGCGCGCCCGAAGCATTTTTGCCCGCGACGAAAATCACAGCGCCGTTCGATTTAAGCAGCGCCAAACCCTCGCCACAGGGCGCCCATCCAGACATTTGAATCGCACCATCTGTTAGAGCGTAATAGTGGTCGCCATATGCCTCAAATTCACCAGTCGCCATCGCACGAGTTCCAGGATCGAGCCAGTACCACGATGAGCCATCCCGATACCAACCCGCATCCAGCACGCCCGATTCGGCGGCATGGTACCAGGCGCCATCGACAAGAGCCCAACCAGTTTCCATGGCGCCCGACGCGCCCATGGCGTAGAGGCTCGACCCATCGTTCACCAGGCCCGTTGCCATGGCCTTCGTCGAGGGATCGAGCCAATACCATGCGCCCCATTTATGCAGCCACCCGCTCTGAAGTTCGCCAGAAGAATCGGCATAATACCAGGTACCGCGGTCATAAGCCCAGCCGAAAGCCATAGCGCCCGATGCGCCGAAGCAATACGAGCTCGAACCGCACTGCGTAGCACCCGTGGCCATAATACCGGTTTCGGGGTCGAGCCAGTACCAATTCGAGCCGTCAAGCAGCCAGCATCGCTCCATTGCTCCCGATGCGTTGAAGAAACGCCAGCCATCATCGCACGCAACCCAGCCGAGCCTCATGGCGCCATAAGGAATGGAAGCGTCGTCGCCGGCGTTCAGAAGGTAGCGCCCACCTGTGCATTCCGTAAGGCCGACAGCCATGACGCCCTCGTTATCGAACCAATACCAAAAGCCCCCTGTATACAGCCATCCTTTGGCTGGGGCAGAGTTTTGATAGTAGAACCATTGGTTAGAAGCCGCGTCGTATTCCCAACCGTTTTTTGGATGCGCCGCTTCGGACAATGCCGAGGCGTCGGCAGACGCCTCGACCGCGAGTTCACCGCTTGCACTCGAAGAGCACCCTTCCGACGCATAGGCCGCTGGAGCCAACTCACATGCCAAAACCAAAACGATGGCGCCCATCCAAACACGAGCAGAGGTCGCCACCTCTAAACACGAAGAACGAATTACATTCACCGAAAAGAGCCTTTCAATCTTACAGACGCATTGTAAGGCAAATCGATAGGGGCCCTCCATAAAAAGAGCCTCAAATGCCTCGCTTAGGGAATCCATTTCCCATCAGGCCCAATACGATACCCATCAATCACTGTATTCGTCGCCATGGCGCCATCGGGCAAGAAATAATAATCGCCCATCCAGCAATTCGCTTTCATGACGCCCGATGCGCCGAAGCAATACCACGACCCCGCGATAGAACGCCATCCCGTCGCCATTGTGCCGTCAGAGCCAAACCAATACCAAGACGAACCATCGTCGTACCAGCTCGCCTGCATCGCTCCGCTGTTATTGAAGAAATACCACTGGCCATCGATTTCGCGCCAACCAGTCGCCACTGTGCCGTCGGAATCGACCATCCCAAAGTGTCCATCGCTCTCGATAAGAATCGCATCCATGTATTCAAACGGCAGAATATAAATGCGGGCACTGCCGCTCGCTTCGGCGGGCTGCGCCAAAGCGACATTCGGGCAAAAAAAGAGCGCTGGCGCACATCAACGCGCCAGCGCACAACAAGCCGAAGAGCGGCATCACCCGCTTCGAAATCGAAACATCCATTGAGCTACTTCCTTCAACGATGGCCTTCCGCATGCCTAAACGGCAGCTCCATCATTGTCGGCGCCCTCCAAAATATAAGACATGGTCAACTTTGCTAATTGTACGTCACGACTTTCGTGCCATAGGGAATGTTGTCATAAATCCATTTTGCATTCTGAATTTCCAGACGCACACACCCGGCCGATGACGGAACGCCCATGGTCGGATCCATGATTCGGTTGCTGTTGACGTAGTACGGGGAGGAATGGAACAGGTAGTCACCGTAGAACTGCGTGTAGTAATAGCAGGTGTAGCCATGGCCGAACGAGTAGCCCTTGCCGAACACCTCATACTCGCCGATGACCGTCGGCGTTCCAGCCCTTCCCGTTGAGCACACATAGCGCCTGTTCAAATCCCAATTGCCCTGTGAGCCGTAGTAAATGCTCGTGACGCACCGGGACGTATCGACCAGAATGAGCCAGTTCGTGCGGCTCGCGTAGCTTTGGGCCTTCGCATTCATTGAATCGGAAATCCAAACTCCGTTCGCCTTGAAGCAATACCAAGAGCCATCGATCCACTGCCAACCCGTAGCCATGGCGCCATTGCCGTCAAACCAATACCAGGCGTCGCCCGAAGCGAACCAGCCGGTTTCCATGCGACCAGACGCGTTCGCGTAATACCACGTGCCATTCACATCGATCCAGCCAGTTTGCATGGCGCAGCTGCTCTCGCTGAAGTAGTACCACGAGCCGCCATCGTAGAGCCAGCCAGTTTCCATGCGACCGGAGGCATTTGCGTAATACCACGCACCCCCGACATAAAGCCAACCGGTTTCCATGCGCCCAGAAGCGTTTGCATAGTACCAGGACCCATCGACATATATCCAACCAGTCTGCAGAGCGCCGCTCTTGTCGAAATAGCACCAGGAGCCACTGTCGTCCAGCCAGCCAGCATGCGCGCAGCCGTTTTCGTCAAAGTAGTACCATGTGCCGTCAAACTGTTTCCAGCCCAACGAGGGCGCGTGGGTTTCGGGGTCGATGTAGAATTTGCAACCACCCAGCTCCACGAAACCAGAAGCAGGCTCAAGCACGCCATCGACATTCGGAACATACAGCACGCCGCCGTCAAGCTTGCCGCAAAGCGCGCCATCGACGCCCGCGAAAACCGTCGTTCCATCCTCGGCGGTCACCCATTGGCGCACGGCAATTTCACCAGAATCACTTGCGAAGTAGTTCGACCCGTCGACCGAGAAATATCCCGTAGCCAACTTAAGGCCGCATGCGGGGTCGAGATAGTAGAGGCTTCCGTTTGTAGAAAGCCAGCCTGAATGGAACGCGCCCGAAGCGTCGGCGTAATACCAATCGCCGCCATCGTGAACCCAACCCGTAGCCATGGCGCCTGAAGCGTCAAAATAGTAGCGCGTCGACGAGATGTCGCTCCATCCCGTTGCCATAGCGCCATGTGCCGAGGGGTCGAGCCAATACCACGTGCCGCCAAGCTTCAACCAACCAGTCTCGGGCTGGCCATCGCGACCGTAATACCACGTTCCGGCATACGAGACCCAACCGTCGACCAGGCCGTATTCGCCAAGCAGGTAGTCTTGGCCGTCAACCGTAACGCACCCCTGCGCCATAGCGCAGCCATTATCGGAATCGAACCAGTACCATGCGCCGCCAATCAATTCCCAGCCGCCAGCCATATGGCCTGAATCCTTCGCGTAATACCAGGCGCCGCCATCGTAAAGCCAACCCGTAGCCATGGCGCCCTGGAAGTCGCCGCCCTGCGCCAAGTAATAGCGCGAACCCGAAAGCTCTATCCAACCCGTAGCCATTTTGCAGCCCGCCGAGGAATCGAACCAGTACCAGTGACCATTGATGTATTCCCAGCCCGAGACGAGCGCTCCATTGCGAACAAAATACCAGTCGGAGCCAACAGCGTTCCACCCCTCGCTATACGAGGGCTGTTCGCCTTGCTCGCCAGAACCGCCTTGGGTCGCTTCGCCCGCCGCCGACTCGCCGGCAGACTTCGCTTGCGACGCAGCGACCGGCTCTTGCGAAGGCGCCGCAGAGGAAGCGGCCAAAGGAGCCTCTTCCTCGAACTGATCGGCAGGATTCGCGGAATCAACTGCTTTCTGTTCGAGCGCATCGGGAACCTGGTCGCCGCACACGTCGGCGTCGAGCGCGAACGCCGCGCTTGGCACGGCGACGGCGAACGCCGCCGCAGCGAAAAGTGAAATGATTTGGGACTTCTTCATCGTAAAGCTCATTTCGGAATAGGCATCAGCTTGGGCGATTATACCAAGAGAGGCACCAAGTCGTCTTGATGCCTCTTCTGTTCGCGGCCATGTTTGCCGCGACTGGATACTGTTCGCCGAGTTCGGAAGAACTAATCTTCCTGCTCCACGTAAATGCCCTCTTGCTTAAATACCGTAGCGAAGGTCTTGAAAAAGATCTTCACGTCAAGCAAGAACGACAAATGGTCGACGTAATACACGTCGAGGGCAAGCCTATCGTGCCACGGCAGCGAATTGCGGCCGTATGCCTGGGCGTAGCCCGTAATGCCCGGCGTCACTTCGAGTTTGCGACCCTCATCGCCTTGGTACAAGGCCATTTCAGAATCCAAATCGGGACGCGGGCCAATAATGCTCATGTCGCCCTTCAGCACATTCAGGAACTGAGGGAACTCATCGAGCGACGTCTTGCGCATAAACGCGCCGATCTTCGTCATGCGCGGGTCATCGGCACCGTTGTAGGTGCTGCCATCTTCCATCTTCAAATCGGGCGCGTTCACGTACATGGAACGAAACTTGTACATAACGAACGGCTTGCCATTCTTTCCGACGCGAGGCGCGTTGTAAAAAACGGGGCCCTTGTCTTCCAGATAAATCATCGGCGCGAACACGATGAACACGATAAGCACGAACGGAAGCGCAATAAGGCCAAGCACGATATCGAGCACGCGCTTAAAGAAGTGCTTATACACCCGCGGCCTCGCATTCGGCATACGCTTCGCCGAAGCAGGCGATAACGTAGTCGACCATCTCGTCAGTCATCTTGGTATTCAGCGGCAGCGAAACCTCATTCTCGAACTGCGCGAGCGCATTCGGGTAATTGGCAATATCGAAGCCAAGATTCTTATATGCAGTGAGCATCGGAAGGGGCTTGTAATGCACGTTGCATGCCACTTCTCGTTCGGCCATTTTTTCAATGAACAGGTCGCGGAACGCACGAGACTTGCCCACAAGGCGCGCCAGGCACAAGTGGCCCGACGAAGTGATGTCCTCGTCGAAGTGATGCAGGAATTGCACCTTCTCGCCGGCAAGCGCATCGGAGTAATGCACGAGCATTTCGTGGCGACGAGCAAGCAGCTCCTTGTAGCGAGACTGCTGGCCCAGGCCAATAGCCGCCAGCACATCGGTCATGTTGCACTTGAAATACGGCGCCACCACGTCGTATTCCCACGAGCCAAGCTTCATCTTCGACAGGGCGTCTTTGCTCTGGCCGTGCAGCGAGAACAGCTGCAGCTGCTTGTACACGGCTTCGTCGTCGATGCCTTCGCGAGAACGCCACGTGAGCGCGCCGCCCTCGGCCGTGGTGAAGTTCTTCACGGCATGGAACGAGAACGAAGAGAAGTCGGCCACGGAACCAACCGGCGTGCCCTTGTACGACGCGCCGTAAGCATGGGCAGCATCGGTAATCACGATACAGCGGTCAAACGCCTGCTGCAGGCCCTCTGCGGGATGATACAGGTCGCGCTTGGCCTCCACAGCCGCAAAAATGCGGTCGTAATCGCACGGAACGCCGCCGAGGTCGACGGGGATAACGGCCTTCGTGCGCTCGGTGATTGCGGCCTCCATGGCGTCGTAGTCCATTTGGTAGCTGCCGGGAGCGACATCGACCATAACGGGCGTTGCGCCAACGTGGCATACGGGGCTCACCGTTGCGGTGTAGGTGTACGCAGGCACGATGACCTCGTCGCCCTCACCGATGCCAAGCAGGCGCAGGCACATCTCGAGCGCCGCAGTGGCGGAATTCAGGCAGCACGCTTTGTTGGTGCCGCAAAGCTGGGCAACCTCACGCTCGAGCTCTTTCGTTTTGGGGCCGGTGGTGATCCAGCCCGATTTCAAAGCGTCGACAACCTGGTCGATTTCAGCCTGAGTAATATCGGGAGGAGAAAACTCAACACGCATGGTATGCAACCTTTCTTCGGAAGCCATTCGAGCGACGGCTTCACCAATTCACGCGCACTACTATAAACCGAGCAGCCGCCCCATTACAAATAAGCGGAAGACTTAACGGGAATTCCAAATAGCAAAACGGCACGGAAAACGCTGCTCCCATGCCGTTTCTTTCGATATAAACCCCTAGGGGACGTATTGCCTAAGCGAACGGTCGCTGCACGCCATATACATGGGGATGGATGCTGTTCACCGTCGACATAACCGTGACAGACGGCGGCCACGCCTCAATAACCCTGTCATCGCCCAGGTAGATAGCAACGTGGATGATGGTGCCGTACCCATTGTCGTAATAGATAAGGTCGCCGCGCTGGCGGTCGGAATACGAGACGCGCTGAATGGGGAGGTTCCACATATTGCGGGATTCGTATTCGTACGCCGGATTGGAATGGCGCTCGGTGCTCACCGGCCACGGGTCGAAACCTGCCGCATACAGTCCCTGCATCGCAAGGCCGCTGCAGTCGACATAGCCACCAGGGGCCTGGCTATAGCATGCTTTATACGTATCGCCGTAGTACTCATACGCGGTAGAAATCATCGCCTCGATGCGCTCTTCGCGCGTGTTGTTTTCATCGGCCAAAAGCGGGCTCACATACCACCCGCGCGAGCGCATGTCGGAAAGGCGGTTGTTCTCGCCCGCCAAATAGCTCGGAGAGGTGGAATCGGACGTCAGAAGGCCATTGGAACCGAAATAGTAATAGTGGCCCGAGTTGTGCCACCAGCCCGTCTGCATGGCTCCCGACGACTTGAGGTAATACCATTGGTCGTCGCCTTCGGTGCCAAGGTTGATCCATTCGCTCGAAACCATGCCGCCCCAACTGCGGAAGTAGTACCACGAGCTGCCGATTTTCTCCCAACCGTTGCTCGACATAAGGCCGGAATTCGCGAAATGGTACCACGCGCCGGCGATCTGCGCCCAGCCAGTTTCCATGGCGCCCGAGTCGCGCAGCCAATACCAATCGTTGCCAAGCTGCAGCCAGCCGGTAGCCATGCCGCCCCAATCATGGAAGTAGTACCACGTACCGCCGATGCGACACCAGTCGCCGGCGGCCATAATGCCCGAGCCATCGAAGTAGTACCAAGTCCCCGAAATAAACTGCCAGCCCGTTTGCATCACGCCGGAGTCGGAAAGGTAATACCAATCGCTGCCAAGCTGCAACCATCCAGTAGCCATAACATGGGTCATGGGATCGAAATAGTACCAATCGCCGCCATCTTCAAGCCATGCCGAATCGGCGCAGCCAGAGCCTTTGAAGTGATACCAGTCGCCATCGATGAACTCCCAACCGACGGCCATGCGCCCGGAAGCGGAGGGCTTGAGCCAATACAGCTGCCCGCCAAAATCGATCATGCCCTCGCACATCGCATACGTGCCCTCTTGGAAGTAATACCAGCCGCCGTTATACGAGTACCAGCCGCTCACAAGCACGCCCGAGCCATTCGAGCAATACCAGGAACCGTTATCGAATTCCCATCCATACGTGAGCGCGCCCGATTGCGCAAAGTGGTAGCCCATGCCGTCAATCTCAACAACGCCCACAGCCATAACGCCGGTCTCGGGATTGAGCCAATACCACGCGCCCCCGTATTTGAGCCAGCCCGCATACAGGTTACTTTGCGCGTCATAGTACAGCCAGTTGTCCGATTCGTCTCGGACCCAGCCATGCCTGGCCTCATCAGCCGCAGCCAGGGCGTCGCTTTCATCGACAGCCTGGTCGGCATATGAAACTTGAGGAATCGCGAGCAGCGCGAAGGCCATTGCGATTGCAAATAATCCCACGCTTCCAACAAGCGCATTTTTCATTTTGACAGCCATGGCAAAACCTCCCCTTTCAGTTGGGACCATCATAAACGAACCTCGCTGGGATTACGTCGAAAAGGTCCCTCGCCCTCTACCCTCTTAATCGGCACGCGCGCCCTCCACGCACGAAAAACAGTGGGGGCACCGAAACGAATATCGGTGCCCCCACTTATACGCACGTGTTTCTGCGCTATTTGGCAAAACGTTTAAGAACCGGCAGCTTTGCAAAGATGCGCATCATCATCGACTTGAGCTCGGCAAATTCTTGCGTTTTGCGGAAAACCGCCCAAAAGCCCAGAACCGGCACGGCAACGCTCACCACGAGCTTAACCAGGATTCCCGCCATGCCAAGCGAATCGGGCACGGCGGCGCAGCCGAACCACGCCACCAGCGCAAGAATCGCCGTGAAGCCGACATACAGGTAGAACCTCGCGAAATACGGCTTCGATGACTTCTTGAAACCGTGCTTGAACAGCATGTAGCCCTCGTAAATCGAAGAGACGCACGTCGTGCTGATAATTCCGGCGAAAACAACGCCCGCGACTTCAAACTTCAAAACGAGCAGAAGCGACAACGAGAGCATGACGACCGTCTCGACAACCGCCTTCCATCGCGTATACCAATACAGGCCATACGCGCTCGTAAACGAGAGGGCGGCGCAGCGCATTTCCTTCAAATAGAACAAAAGCACAATCAGCACCACGACGATTTCGGGGAAAGCGTAATCGGGACCAAGCCAAATTTGCGTGATCACGGGATTGAAAAGGCACAACATGGGAATCGAAATGAACGCCGCGATAAATGCATTCACGAAGAAGCATGTCTTGAACACCTGATACTGGCGCTCGCCCGATTCGGTGACGCCCAAGTTGCCAAGCGGCGCAACGACGGCATCGAAAATCTGATCGACGACGCGCGTCATGGAATTCACCACGAGCATGTAGTTTCCGTACAGCGCGATAGCATGAATGCCCACAAAGGAGCTCAGAATAAGACTGCTTGCGGGGGTGTTCGCAACGCCGGCAACACGATGCAGCACCATGGCGAACGTGTTCTTCTTGATTTGGTCGATCGTTTCGGGGTCGACCTTCGGCTTGCCTTTCCCCTTCAAAATGTAGGGGTACATGCGATTCGCGATAATCGAAATCGAGATATTCTGCAAAAGCGTCGAGCCAACCATGCAGCACAAAAAGAGGAAATAGTTGTGCGTCACGAAGAGCACCGTGATTTGCGCAATGCACATCACGATTTGGAACGCATACTGGTTCAACGACACGATATATTTCTTCTGGTCGGCGGCGATGAGGCAGCCCTTGTACGAGAAGAAATACGATATGCCCGTATTGGCCACGAACATGAAGAAGTACAGCTTCAAATACGGAATGTCGGGCGTGTCTTTAATAAGCACGTCGATATACGGGGTAAGAACCAAGCCTGCCGCGATAATGACCAGGCCAATAATCACGTACACGTTTCTGAACAGGCGCATGATGGCACGAACCTGCTCATGGTTCTCTTCGGCCAAAGGCCTATAGAGCGCGAAAATAATCGCGCTCGCCACGCCCAAGTCGGCCAGCGAAAGAATGGTAAGAACGTTTGAGAACAAGTTCTCCAAGCCCATGTACTCAAGGCTGAGCTGGCGCGCGAAAATGCCGCGCGTAACGAATGCAAGAATGATCGAGAATGCTTGGCCGCCCAGCGCGACCAACACGTTTCGCGCCGAATTCTCGAGGCGTGAAGCCATCTATTTGCCCCTCTCGGTGAGCTGCTTTATTGCGCTTTTCCAATCTTCGTATACGCAGTCTTCCGAGAATTTCTGCACGGTTTCCTGCGATGCTTCCGAAAAACGGGCACGCAAGGAATCATCGTCCATAAGCGCGGCGAGCTTTTCGGCAAAAACATCGCAATCGTAGCACGGAACCAAGAAGCCGTCGTGGCCATCGACAATAATCTCACTTGGACCGGTTTCCACATCGAAGCTCACAAGGGGAACCGAGAAGGCCTTTGCCTCAAGAAGCACCATGGGCAGCCCTTCGCGAAGCGACGTGAGGGCGAAGATGCCGTAATCTTGGTATCGCTCAATGAGGTTTGGCACCGAACCGCAGAAACGCAGCTGGTCGCCCATGCCTCGGGCACGCGCCTCGGCCTGGCATTCCTCGGGCGTTCTTCCATCGATAAGGCCATCGCCGAACACGTCCCAACTCCAATCGGGGCGCGACGGCAACACTTTTTCGGCAATCTCGAACAGGAAATCGAGACCTTTTTCTGGGTCGAGCCTTCCAGCCCACATAATGCGCTTCGAATTCTTGTTGTAGCCAGGCGCCGACGCCAGCTGCCAATTGGGAATCCAATTGGGAATGACGCGGAGCTTTCGGGCGGGCGTGTGGAATTTCTCACGATACGCCTGCTCGCTTCGCTGGGTAAGCACCGCGGTCATGTCGGACAAAACTGAGGCAAGAAAACGAATAAAGCGAATGGGCTTGTTGTTCCATTCGTTCATAAGTGCGCCATGGTCGCAAAACACGAATTTGCAGCTTTTGCAAGCGGGCATAGTGGACATAGTATAGGCGCCCTGATAGCTGCCAATTAGAAAAAGAACCTCGATGTGGTTTTGCTCGATATAGTCGATTAGGGGCTTCTTGAGCTCTTTATTCGCCTCGCGAATACGGGGCTCCTTCGGCAGAATATTCAATCGGTGAACACGGCTATCGTAGGCAAACGCCGGTTCGCCATCGCCCGAATGGTATGCACCGATGACATGAACTTCATAGTCGTCGACCATACGATTCGCCACATTGGCTACAACGCGACCCGTTCCACCAGGGCTCGAAAGCGTCGAAACAAGAAAGCCAATATGCTGCATTACTTCCCACCCTTCAAAACGAGCTGCCGGTATGCACCAACATTCACTCGCAAAACGGCGGCCCCAACTTTTCGCGTTACACGGAAAAACGGGTCGCGAAGAACCCTTTTCGTATGAGTGCGAAGATACGTGAGCGTCGCACCATATTCCGGAATCGATTGATAGTCCGAAGAAGCAATCATGCGGTCAAACGCCGTATAGTAAGCCCACAGCAAGCGAAACTCTGCTTGCGGTTCGATTTCGGGATAATCGGTAGAGATTTTTTGGGAAATCTCACTATAAATGCGCACAGCATCATACGCACTATTGTCGTATGGCTTCGTCGTGGCACTCCCTGAGCGAACAGTATAGTAATACATGGGCCTCGTAGTCACAAAAACCTTATCACATCTCGGAAACAATTGAGAAGCAAGAAGCGCGTCCTCGTAAATAACGCCCTCGCGAAAACGCATATCACCAAGAAGATCACGCAGGATTAGTTTGTCGCACAAACTTCCTGAAACATTGGTTCCCAAAAGAGCAAATCCCAATGCATCGATTCCCGTGCATGAAAACGTCCTGAAACCGCTTGCTTCTTTCTTCAACGCAACGTCAAAAACTTCCCCCTCATCCACACGTACGTTCTTGCATGTCGCAATGCCAGCACCCAACGATCGTGCACCATTGACAAGAATCGAAAACATTGACGGATGAATAAAATCATCCGCGTCAATAAACGAGAGATACTCACCTTCGGCGTTGTCAATACCGTAATTACGTGCAGAGGATGCCCCACCGTTTTCTTTATGAAGAACCTTAATACGACTGTCAGACGAAGCCAGCTCATCGCAAAGCTGAGAAGAACCATCGGTCGAACCGTCATCGACAAGGACAACCTCAAAATCATCCATCGTTTGCGCCTGAAGAGACTTTACGCAACGTGGCAAAAACTGCCTAACGTTATATACGGGAACAATCACGCTCACTGTTGGCATATAATTCGCTCCTAACTCGAGCCTCGTGTTTATTAATGATAGTATATGGTGCTATGTAATGTAGTATTTTCATAAGCCTGAAAGGAGTTTCAGGGTGGCTCAGGAACAAGCCTCCGAATTGGAGCTCGAAGATTTGAAGCGCGTCGAATTCGAGATGCTTTGCGATTTTGATGACTTCGCCAAAAAGCACGATCTTTGTTATTGGCTCATATACGGAACTTTGCTCGGCGCTGCGCGCCATAAGGGCTTCATCCCCTGGGACGACGACGTCGACATCGCGATGCCGAAAAATGACTATTACCGGCTCGTTGAACTCGTCAACAGCGGCGAGCGCATTTGCGACCATATCGACCTCGATGCCTGCGGCGTTCAAAATTGCATACCCTACCGACCCTTCGCGAAGCTTTTCGACCGAAGGACTTCAGTTGTCCAAAACGAACTCGTGCCAATGAAAGGCCTAAACGAAGCCGTGTGGATTGATATCTTCCCCTTCGTTGGCACCGAAGTGAGCTCAAAGCAGAACGGGGAGCAGTATATTCGATCGTTCGACCTCAACCAGGCCTTGCTCCGTCGATCTAGCTGGCATTTTACAAAAGGCGATAATTTCGTTGGCACGCTTCGCCGCCTTGCGGCATGGCTTCCCGCGAAAATCGGCGGCACGAAGCGATGGGCGGCCACTTGCGACGACATTCAAAAAAGCGCCCCCGACATGTTCGAAAAAGAACACTGCCTAACTCTGTCGGAATCGAGCTACATCTACCCCACGAAGTTCTTCGAAGGCGACTGCGCACTGCTCGAATTCGAAGGCAGGCAATTCCCCTGCCTTCCGCATTATGAAGATTTCCTTGCCTTCCGCTATGGCAACTGGAAGGAATTTCCACCCGAAAACGAGCGGAAGAGCACACACAATATGACTGCCCGCTGGGCTAAAGAGCAATAGGGCACCACTATGAGCGAAGAGACTATCGTCAACTCGAAGGAAGCCGCGCACCGCATTCTTCAGGCATTCGATGCTTTTGCGAAAACACACAACCTTACCTACTGGATCGATTACGGCACGTTGCTTGGCGCCGCGCGCCACAAGGGCTTCATTCCCTGGGACGACGACATCGACCTGGTAATGCCCATCGAGGAATACCAGAAGCTTTTCGCGATTTTCAAGGAAAGCCCCAACGCCCTACCCGCGCCTTATCGCGCCGCAGCACCGGGGCTTAACGGCTGCGAAAAGTATCATTGCCCCTTTATGAAAATCTACGATACGTCGTTCAAAATCAAGCAGAGCATCCTTACGGCCGACATCGGCTTCCAAGAGGGCATTTGGATCGACATCTTCCCCTTGATGGGTTTCGATTCGCCCGAAGAAGCGCGCCCTGTGGGAGACAAGTTGTACTCGCTCTATGCCAAAACGCGACTCGCCACGTTCGCCTTCAAAAAAGGCAACTCCCTTTTGGGCACGCTTGGCCGCTTTGCGTTCTATATCCCCGCAAAAATCAAAGGCGCGAAGCCCTATATCGATGCATATGTTAAAGAGGAAGCCAGCCATTCGTTCGCAGGCAAAAAACTTGCGATGCAAGGGACCGAACCCTCGAAGCTGTTCCCTATAGAATACTTCGCGGAAACCATCGAGCTTGAGTTCGAAGGGAAGCGCTACCCCGCGCCCGCTGAATACGACAAGCTGCTCGCAATCAGCTATGGAGACTGGCACCAGCTTCCACCCGAAAGCGAGCGCAACGGTCACGGCATTATTGTGGAATCGGAGCAATAAAGCCAGGCCACGCTCAATCTCAAGCTTGAGTCGCCTTTCGGCGGCACAAAAAAAGGGGCACCGTTTGAAACGGTGCCCCTTTTGCTTAGCGGTAACTATTTTTTCGAGATGAAGACGATGCCAAGCACCGGAGTGCCCGAGATTTTCATCTGCTTAAGAGCGTTTTCAAGCTGCTTGCCGCTTGCGGCACCCTCTTTCACCGAAAGCAGAATCGCGTCAGATTCGGCAATCGTCGAGACGCCCTTAGTATCTTTCGACAAATCAAATGCCCCCGAAACCTGCACGCCTTCGAGCATCGCGGCAACGTTGCCAGCGCCGTCGGCTTCCGTCGCACCGACAACCGCAAGCGACGACAATCCGCTGCGCTTCATAAGGACACGCACATCCTCGGCGAGCATCGGGCTCTTCTCGGTCGCACCAAGCGAAGCGATCACAGGAATATCGAGCAGACGCTCGGCGTCGTTCGCAGAGCGAACGCGACGCGACATGATGTCATACACGGCAAAACCGAAAATCGAAACGCACAAACCAACGAATACGTAAATCACGAGCGATTTCATGCTGATGCGTGAGGCAACCGACTCGGCAGAGTCCTTGACTTCAAGGTCGGCCGTTCCCCATTCATTGGCGTTCGAGTTGTCGGTCGCCTTAAGAGCGGCGGAATCAAACACCTCAACCTGGCTCAGGGGGACCGTTTCTTTCGCAACGTCGCATACCTTGCTCGCAACTTCGTCGGCGACCTTCAGGGCAAGGTCAGGATCTTCCGCCGTAACGTCAATGAAGCAGAAACGGGTCGTCCAGCTGGTTTTCGTGGAGGTATCTTTCCAGTCGGGCGTGGTAATGGTGATATCTTCGCCGTATTCCTCGCGAATTTGAGCAGCGACTTCCTTACTCACGACGATTCGACGCACGTCGTTCATCATCGTATTCTCGTTGAATTCGTAATTGTAATCGCCACCCTGACGAGCATTCTCATCATAGCCATAGCCGGTGACATACAGGCTTGCCTCGGCGGTATACGTCGCAGCGGTCTCGACCTTGCCAGATTTGACAAACGACGAGCCTGCGCCGGCGACAAGAGCGAGCGCGGTAATCAGCACAATGGCGATCCAGTGCCGCTTCACGCTTTCGCAAATCGTGGTGAAATTAAACATCGGTCCTCCCTTTTTCCTGGGCCAAGTCAATACATGCAATGCCATACACATTTGTTTTCATATTCGCCGCTTTGCCTGAAAGCGGTTTGCATACGGGTAAAGCGCGCGGAAGCGCTACACAGTGCCGAGCGGCCGCAGACGGCGGAGACTGTTCGGCAGCCACAACCTTTTGCCATGTTCCAGCCCGCGAGACAAGCGCGAGCACCGCCGCGAAAGCCATGACCAGCACGAGCGCCGCCAAAAATCTCGTCGTCCAAATGAACGAAATCCACTCGCTCGCAGAACCGCGCGGCATATGGAACACATTCATGGCCGAAATCAGACCGACCATGCCCCAGAACCACCTTTTGCCAATCGAACGCGACAAGAGATAGAACGCGCATGCCATCATAAAGCTGCCAACGGCGATGCCTCCCCAACCGAAGTCGGCGAACCATTCCAAGATATAGGAAGAGCCATAGCCTTCTCCGCCCAGGTAGTTGTAATGGGCAAAGTACGACATCGTATGCGAATAAGAATTGCCCTCGAGGGCGAGCTTTGCGCTGTTCGTCGAACCAAGCGCCTCGCAACCCAAGAAGGTTTGCCCGATGAAGCCTTCTGTGATGTTTGAAATAAAGGCGCCCATCGTGAAAAACTTGAACCCAAGATCCTGGACCTGGTCATTCACGAGATATGCGCGGCCGAGCACCGTAAACGTAACGCCTTGCTTGAACAGCGCATCTTCGAGCATTTCGACAAAACCAAGGTTCGTCACCTGGCCTGAGCGCAAATAATTCTGCAAACCCATTGCAAAAATGCCCAACGGCGCCAAAATAGCCACGCCAACCATCATGCGCTTCGTAATCCAACGCTCTTCTTTGTCGGTGATCGAACGAAAAACGAAATAGAGCGCCGCAAACAATATGTCTATGACAAAATCGCCGCGCGAGCCAATAAGCAAAATCGGCACCGAAGTCGCAATGAACATCAAAAAGCAAATCGCCGTGGGGCGCTTGCGGGGCATCGTCGCCAAATACGCGCACAAAACGTATGGCGTCATCGCCCTAAACAAATCGACTATCCACGGAATATGCTCGCTGGAATCAATAAGGTAGTATTCTTCATACGACATGCCGCCCATGTACGACAGACGAATAGAACCGTCATACATCGCGCCCGCGAAGCACACTATGAAAAGCAAGAAGGAAGCTCGGCGAATATAGAGCATCTTCTCGCTGCGCCCTATGCGCAAGGCATAATCGGCCACGACGTTATTAACGGGCTTTGCCGCTTCCACCACGCGTGGCGCCATGCGCGCCTTCCGCTCCCTCACGCATTCATTATGGCGCGCAATAGCCGAGCACAACGTCGACCCCAAAAGCAAGAAGAGCATCGAAACGTAAATGGACGAAAGCGCGAACATCGTCGTTTCGACCGTCCACAAGAACCAATCCCTGTTTGGGTCAAGCTCGCCAAAAATAGGACGTGTCAAAAGGAACAAGAAGATGCCCGCATGCAGAAACAGGAAAAGCAAGCGGTTTTTCACGTCGAGGCAGCCATGCAGCAGGTTGCCCGCAAAAAGCGCGAGCACCGCAGCAAGGGTGACGATCGTATCGTTCGTCAATACTCCCGTCGCAAATAAAGCACCCGAAAGCACCGAGATAGTTACTTGCAACGACAGCACGACGCCTCGGGCCGAGCCCACGCGGTGCCTCACCTTCGGCATCCAGGCCATTACAGGCCCCACTTAAATACCGTTTTGAACGGGTTTTGCAAGTCGGTCGCAAATACCCGCTTGATGTCTTTTATGTCGTTCACTTCCCCATCGAAATGGACGATTTGGCTAAGCCTACGCTGGATGTCTTTATCGCGCATCACGTCGATCGCGGCGAGGAAATCGTCGCGGCCCGAACGGGAGCACCCAACGAGCGTCATGCCCTTTTCGAGCACATTGCGCGTGAACACCGGCACGGGGTGCTCGCTCACGCCCATAAGCATAAGCGTGCCCTGCGGCTGAATATGCTCAATAACGAAATCGATCGCGGACGTCGAACCCTCGCCGCCAGCGCACTCGAATGCATGGTCAAACGTAAGGTCGGCAGGCGCCTCATACGACAGATAGCGCTCCGCAACAAAGGAAAACATCGAGAGCTTTTCCGGGTCATGGCCGACAACGACAATCTCGCATTCGGGGTATTGGCACGAGAGTGTGCATGCCAACGCATAAGCCAACGAGCCATCGCCAATAATGGCAATTCGGTCGCGCTTCGCATGGGCGGCGATATCAAAGCGATGAATGCCATGCATCGTCACGCTCACGAATTCGGTAATAGCGGCAACATGGGGCTCGACTCCGGCGCATGAAACAACGCGGTCGGCAGGCAGCGCGACGAATTCGCGCATGAAGCCGTCATGTCCGCTCGAGCGAAACGCCGAGCCTGAAGCGTAGTTCTCATACACGCCATCGGGACCATGGCCTGGAATATTCGGAATCATTACGACGGAATCGCCCACATTGAACGTGTGGGTGGCATCTGCGAGCACCTCGCCCATGCATTCATGAATAAGAGCCATGGGAAGCTTCTTGCGCATAACCTCGGGGTCGCGCTTGCCCTGGAAATAACGCTGATCGGCATGGCAAACCGCCATATAGCGAGGTCGAACGATCACCTTGTCGGCGATATCGACGTCCTCAAACTTTATCGCGACCGTTCTTGGTGCGATAAGCTGGTACACGTTGTCGATCATTATTCGTCAACCCCACACTCAATCATTGCTTGGGCCGTTTTATAGTCCATGATGGTCGTAAGCTTGATATTCGTCACATCGCCCAGCACCAAATGAACAGGCTTGCCCTTCAGCACAAGAATCTTGCAGGCATCGGTGAGCTCGGCGCGCTCGGCATCGGTAAGGCTTGCATACAAATCTTTGAGCGTCTTCACCTTAAAGCTCTGAGGCGTTTGGCCCTGATACATATTCGAGCGAAGCGGAATAGAGGAAATGCGCTCACCATCAAGCGATTCGACGATGGTGTCGGTAGCAGGAATAACCGTGTCGCATGCGCCGAATTTTTGCGCAGCCTCGATATTCGCCTTAATAGTCGACACTTTCACGAAAGGGCGCACAGAGTCATGCGTAACGATGACATGTTCGTCCGATTCGCCATAACGTTCCTCGATGGCTTTGATAATCTCGAGAATCGTGCCGTTGCGATCGGCGCCGCCCTGCACGACGTGAACCGGGGTTTCGCCGAAACCATACTGGGCAACAGCATCCTTCGTGTACTCGACCCAATCGCCGTGCGTGCCAATGAAGACAGCATCGAATTCACTGCACAGCAGGAATTTCTCAAGCGTATGAATGAAAACGGGCTTCTCGTTAAGGGGAAGGTACTGTTTCGGCATGCTCTCGATGTTCATGCGAGAACCAACACCGCCAGCAAGAATAGCTCCGAAAATCATTGATTGCTCCTCCTCTTTGCACTTTATTAAAACGCAAGAAACTCGACGGATGAATTACGCCTCACGAACGACACAAAACTTCACGCCTTTATACTGCGCACACGGGGTGTTCAAGTCGAAGAACTCCGCATCGTGGTGCGGCTTACGCTTGTCTTCGGGCGGAAGCTGCATATAGTCGCCAAACGCCATACGAAGATAGGCGTCGTAGCCACACGGAAGAGGCATTTCGGTATCCTCGAAAGCATGCATCACCGCATGATCAAACGCCTCTTTCGGATATTCGTTCTGCATATAATGCGCGCCCGAACAGAGCTCAGTGATTTTGTTGCATTCCGAAATGGGATACTTCGTCATATTGCGTTCAGCGCGTTTCCACAGCTTGTAGCGCGCACGAGGCGAACGCACAAGGCCCAACAAAATGCGGCTGCCCATCGCAACCACACCACCGTGCTTTTCGGGAACGAATTGCGCGCGGAACAGCGAGTAAATGAGCGCCCAAGCTTTTTGCTTCTTTCGAGCAAAACCATCGGGACAGCCATCAAGAGGAAGCACGTCAAGCACAAGGCCATGACACAAGTCGATATCGCGCTGATAGGGCTTGATAAACGTGGTCTGCGCATCGCGAATAGCGACGAAGATGTCGTGATCGATGAACGTTTCATCAGATTCGACGAGCTGATAGCGCGAATCGGCGTGCTCGGGCCAAAGCTCACGCAAGCGTTCGTAGCTTTCGCGTGGCATGAACACATCGACGTCATCATCCCAGGGAATAAAGCCGCCGGTACGAACAGCGCCAATGCAGCAGCCGCCGCAAAAATAAAACGTCAAGTCATGCTTCTCACAGAAGGCTTTAAAGTATTTCGCCATCTCAAGGCTCTTGGATTGGAGCCCCTTGAGGTCTTCCTGAGTCAATTCTTGCATTGCTACTCGCCTTCTTTTGCGGAAAACGCAGTGTCGAAAGGGGTCATCTTCTTAAACGTACCCGAGAGAAGCCCCACGAGCGTTCCGACACCATACGAAACATGAATACCAAAGAATATAAACGGCAACGCGACCATGCGGATGTTTCGCTTCGGAGATTCAACCGCAACTCGCAACGTGAGCACCACCGTAACCGCCGCATAAAGAGCTGCACACGCAACGAAAGGTGCCCAGCCGCGCAAAAAACCAACGCACGCCAGCAAAATGATTCCGAGAACGAATGCGAACGGCGCAAAATGATAAGCCGTGAAACACTTTGGCTGAACATACATCGTACGGCCGATCCAATACCCATTACCGTATTTCTGTTTCAGCATACGCTTCAACGAACTGCGCGCAATTTGCTTAGATTGAATTCGGACATCGAAGCGAATCTTATAGCCGGCTTCGCGAACTCGGTAGAAATAGTCGTTGTCTTCGGTGCGGGCGAGACGTTCATCGTACAGCCCAACTCGCTCAATTACTTCGCGGCGGAACATCGCATGAAACGCCGACGAGACGTATTCCTTTTTTGAGGAACCACGATAATCCGCAATTGAACTGCCAAATGCCGATTCCTCTGCCATAAGGAGCGTGTTGCTCCAATCGGTTTCGGGGGAAGCAATCGTTGGACGCGGCCCACCACAAACAAACTCTCCCTCGTCGAGGACTTCGACATTCGAGGAAATAAACGATTGGGGAATTCGTGCATGAGCATCAATGCGAACCAGGGCATCGCCAGTGAAATTCTTAATAGCGACGTTGCAGCCACACGGAAGTATTTCGCCTGGATTGCTAAGAACAGCAACCCTTTGAAATCCCTTGGCTTGGTCGCTCTCGGCAAACTCAAGCATAACCTGCTTCGTGTCGTCCTTCGACATGCTGTCAATAAGGAGAAGCTCAATTCGATTGTGAGGGAAATCTTGCGCTACGACATCTTCGAAAATGTTCGAAAAATGCTGGGCCTCATTGTGCGCGACGATAGCAACCGACACCGTACGCACTGCTTCGCACTTCCGTGCGCAATCGACATTCGTATCCTGCATCAACTATTTCCCCTGCGCAGCAACTGCTCGTTCTTCGATAACGTTATGCGTAATGGTGTACGTAGGAACGGCGTCGGCAAGCGTGTGAAGCGCCGTGACATCGTCCTGAGTAAGGGCGTCGCGCAGTTCTCCAAGCTTGCGCTCGACGGCCTCGTAACCAATTTCTTTGCCCGTGGAAATCATGATGCCCTTGAGTTTGGTGGGAATCGTGTTCTCCTCGTTCATGAGCAGCTCTTCATACATCTTCTCGCCCTCGCGCAAGCCGGTATAGACAATCTTGATGTCTTTATCGACCTCGAGGCCGGAAAGCTGGATGAGGCTCTTCGCCAAATCGACGATTTTCACGGGGTCGCCCATATCGAGAATGAAGATCTCGCCGCCGTTGGCCATGCCGCCCGCCTGAATAACCAGACGCGACGCCTCGGGAATCGTCATGAAGAAGCGCTCGATGTTCGGGTCGGTAACCGTAACGGGACCGCCGGCCGCAATTTGGCGCTTGAACAGGGGAATAACGCTGCCGTTGCTTCCGAGCACATTACCGAAGCGCACAGCCGTGAACACCGTTTTCGATTCCTGCGCGTAATGCTGAATGATCATCTCACCCATACGCTTGGTGGCGCCCATGACCGAAGTGGGGTTCACCGCCTTGTCGGTCGAGATGAAAATAAAGCGACCAACGCCGTACTCATCAGCAAGGCGCACGGCGTTCAACGTGCCAAACACGTTGTTCTGAATCGCCTCACGCGGGCACATCTCCATAAGGGGCACGTGCTTATGCGCAGCTGCATGGAACACGGCTGCGGGATGATACTTCTCAAAAACGTCGCGCAAACGGCCCTCGTCGCACACGCTACCAACCTCGACCTGCACGTCGATATCGTCGTATTGCGACATGATTTCATTGCGAAGCATGTACGCGTCGTTTTCGTACATGTCGAACACCACGATGCGTTTCGGGGCTACGGCAGCAACCTGACGGCACAGCTCAGATCCAATAGAGCCGCCGCCACCGGTAACAAGAATGGTTTTGCCGGAAATATAACCGCTCACAACGCGCGTGTTCAAAACGACCTCTTCGCGACCGAGCAGGTCGGCGACGTCGACCTCGCGCAGCTTGACGTCGTTGATTTCGTCGATGCGCAGCTCGCGCACATTGGGAAGCGTGCGCAACTGGCAATTCGTTTTGGTGCAAATGCCATAAATGCGCTTGCGCTCGTCGAGCGTGGCAGAGGGAATGGCTACAACGATCTGCTGGATATCGAAGCGCTCGACCAAACGGGGAATATCGTCGCTCGTTCCCATGACCTCGACACCGTGAATGCGAAGCTTACGCTTGCTGGGATTGTCGTCGACCGCGATAATCGGATCGCCCGGCATATGCGGATCGCGCGAAGCCATACGACCAATCGCGAGCGAGCCCGTTTCGCCCGCACCGACGACCAGCGTGCGCAAGCGTTTCTGATTTTCTGCAGGCGTAGCGGCAATAACGCGCTTCTTGGAACGAATGACGCGGAACACCATGCGCACGCCGCCCGTGAAGAAAATCATCAGGAACAGCGCGACGAAGTAAATGCGAATGGGAATCCACTCGCCGAGCACCCACAGCAACACGGCGGAAACCAGCGTTCCAAAGCCGACCATAATGACAATGCGAATCGCATCGTCGATCGAGGCGTATTCCCAAAGGTTGTTGTACATCTTAAATGCAGCGAACAGGCAGATATACACAACTGCCGGCACACCGAGGATGAAATAGATTTCATGAGTGGCAAACACTTCGCCCACCAAGCCCGTGAGCACCGATGCCAAGTAGTATGAAAGGAATGTTGCGAGGATGTCGCACACTATGAGAAGCGCGGTGCGCCTTGTAAAACGAATATCCATGACGTCTACTTTTTCCTAACGGCCAAATATAACTGCTGTGCACCCTTTAGAGCACGGCATATCCTTCGTAGTGTAATGCATATCGTTGCATCAGGGGGCGCGCCTGCGAAAAAGCTCGCTATTCATATATTTTTGCAGCTGCAAAACGCCCGCTCGCCAAGAAAAAGGCACCGCGCGCGGCGACGTCGCTGGTCATCAACAGAATAGCGGATCGACCCATTGCCGCATCGGAGCACGTTGGCGGCGGCTTGGGCGATGCGGCGGCCCTCCCCGATTCAACTTCGCGCTTTCCCCGCATCTTCCCTCGTATATCTGTTCGCCCGGTTCTCATATCTCATATATATACGCATTTGGTTTCGCTATCTGTTTTACAGATAACTAGCTACCAGTTTTTACTGATTGACATCACCATATCACGCCCCTATTCTGTTCAACAGACCAAACAAGTAGGGAAATGGGAATTTCGAAAGGAGCCCCGAATGCGACACACGAAACGAATGCCGAACTCCTGGTAGATTCGCTTTCACACCTGCCGGGAGCTCCACCGACCAGCACATTTCCATTCGCGATGGGAACCAGCCCATCGAATTATCTAAGGAGACTTTCCAATGAGCCAGTTCATCAATAACCCCGAGCACACCTTCGGCTTCGACACCCTGCAGCTGCACGTCGGCCAGGAAAGCGCCGATCCCGCCAGCGACGCCCGCGCGGTGCCCATTTACCAAACCACGAGCTACGTGTTCCGTAATTCCCAACACGCCGCCGACCGCTTCGGCCTGGCCGATGCCGGCAACATCTACGGCCGTTTGACGAACTCCACCCAGGGCGTGTTCGAGGACCGCATCGCCGCACTTGAAGGCGGCGTGGCTGGCCTGGCCGTGGCTTCTGGCGCCGCCGCCATTACCTACACGCTGCAGGCCCTCGCGCAGGCCGGTGACCACGTGGTTGCGCAGAAAACCATCTACGGCGGCTCGTACAACCTGCTCGAGCACACGCTTTCGCAGTTCGGCGTCGAAACTACCTTCGTCGACGCGCACAACCTCGCCGAGGTCGAAAGCGCCATCAAAGACAACACCACCGTCATTTACCTGGAAACGCTCGGCAACCCGAACTCCGACATTCCCAACGTCGACGCCATTTCCGAAATCGCCAAGAAGCACGGCCTGCCCGTCGTAGTCGACAACACCTTCGGCACGCCATACCTCTTCCGCCCGCTTGAGCACGGCGCGAACATCGTGGTGCATTCCGCGACCAAGTTCATCGGCGGCCACGGCACCTCGCTTGGCGGCGTGATCGTCGACGGCGGCAACTTCGACTGGAAGGCAAGCGGCAAGTACGCCGAAATCGCCGAGCCCAACCCGAGCTACCATGGCGTGAGCTTCGCCGAAGCCGCAGGCCCGGCCGCATTCGCGACCTATGTGCGCGCCATTCTGCTGCGCGACGAAGGTGCCTGCATCTCCCCGTTCAACGCATGGATTCTGTTGCAAGGCACCGAAACGCTGTCGCTGCGCGTCGATCGCCATGTCGAGAACACGAAGAAGGTCGTCGAGTTCTTGGCCAACGACCCGCACGTGGCTTCCGTGAACCACCCCAGCCTGCCCGATCATCCCGACCACGAACTCTACGAACGCTACTTCCCCAACGGCGGCGCCTCCATCTTCACGTTCGAGATTAAGGGCGGCCAAGAAGCAGCTTGGAAATTCATCGACAGCCTGCAAATTTTCTCGCTGCTCGCCAACGTCGCCGACGTGAAGAGCCTGGCCATTCACCCGGCAACCACCACGCACTCCCAGCTGACCGAGGCCGAGCTTGCCGATCAGGGCATCACGCCTTCGACCATTCGCCTGTCCATCGGCACCGAGAACGCCGACGACATCATTTGGGATTTACAGCAGGCCTTCGCCAAGCTCGACTAACTTCAGGCGAAGGGCAACCGCGCATGGCAAGCCACAAGGCCGCGCCACGAATCGCAAGGCTGAAATAACGAAAGCCCTGGAAGTCAATTCCAGGGCTTTCTTGCAATTTGCGACTCATTAACCAGCTACCGTTCGGCCGAAAACGCAGAAGGCACATTCGGCGTGATCAGCGTTTTCGCCTGTTCCTCGCATGCGGAAATATTCGCCTGGAGCGTTTTGCGATATTTGCCGCGGCTCATGCCCTCATCAAATACGCCGCCCGCATACGTCAAAACATCGAGGGCAATGTTGCCGCCGTTCGGGAGCTTGTCGACCGACGAGGCCATGCTTGCGAACTGTGCATCGGCGTACACGTTCTTCTCGAACTGATACCGCAACAACGTTTGCCCGTCGTCGAGCGCTGCCGAAATGCCCGAATCGCGCGCCGCGTCGAGCACGCCGTCGGCTTCCTCGCGATAGCCTTTTAGCAGCCACGCGTCGCCGAATTCCTTCGCCTCAACAAGCCACGCGGGCAGCTTTCGCCCATCGCCGCCCGCCTGCGACACATCTCCGTCGACCTTCGCCGCCTGCATGCCGTCGTCAATTGAAGAGCGCAAATTCACCGCCGCGGCCAAATAATTCTTCATGCTCTTGGTGAGCTGCTCGTCTTCGTTCGAGCCCACGAGGGAATAGAATCTGTCCTCAAGCGCCCGCTGCGCGCCACCTTCGGGAATGCTCGCTCGCAGCGACGAATTCGTGGCAATGCTGAAATACCAGTCTAAAAACGCGTCGGTTCTGCCCAAACATGTCGCATATGAGCTCTCAAGCGAATCTTTCAACTGAGACGACATCGTGCGCAGGTTCGCCTCGTCGGTCGAAAGCGAGCTGGCGAGCGCATCGATTTTCGCCTGGTCATACAGCGCGCCATCGATGGAATAAACCGATTTTCCCGCAAGTTCGCGGGCGATTTCCTGCAGGGCCGTGCCGTTTTCGGTTTGCATGGCCATGCCGACCTTCGCCTCGCCCCAGAAAAAGCCCGCCACGAGCGCGACGGGGAGCACCGCCGCCATAGCAACGTAGCGCCACCAGATGGGCTGCGTCGCGTCGTCGCGTTTGATCGCGTCGACCGAAACGAAAATCTTGCGCAGCTCCTGCACGGGAAGCGCACACAGCCCAATGAGGTTCGCCATGCCGAAAAATGCGCCCGCGCACAGCGCCGTGCGAATGGCGAAGCAGATGGGCACCGACACTTTCGAAGCCTGCATAAGGCCATAGCTCGTGAGGCTGTCGACAATCCACGAGCCAACGCCCGCGTTCCACATGAGCGCCGAAGGGGAATTCTCGAACGGCATGGGCGTTTTCGCGAAGGCATCGAGCACCGTTTCGACAGGCTGCCCGAAACTGGGGTCCATCGCGCAATACACGCCATACGCAACGCACAGCAGAAAGCCGACGATGGCGCAGCTCCACAGAAATTCGCCTGACGCCTGAAACGCGGGCTCGTATTCACGGCGCGCGTAGCGGCGCATGAGCAGCAACACCACGGGATACACCACCACCGCGGCGAAAATGAGCACCCATTCGGCGATGTCCCACTTCGGCGATTCGAGGAACAAGCTCGCCATGCATGCCGCAGACACGCAGAAGCTCACGATAAAGCTGAAGATACGGCCGTTGTTCACGCGCGCGAACAGACCGCCCGACGCATATTTGAATTGGCGGTGCGTTTTGCGCACAACCACTTGGTACACCACGCCCGCCGTTGAGGCGAGGGTGAAAAACGCCCAGAACAGCGCCAAAAACGGCGCGGGCATTTTCGTCACGGCGAAGCTCAGCAAATAGACGGTTACGACAAGCAGCGCCGCCTTGGCGAAATACGTGGCGAGACGCTTGGCGGAAGAATCGCCTAGAAGGCGGCGAAGTGGGTCGAGGCCGTGGGGGCCGAGTTTTAAGGACGACTCCGCCGAAGTCGGAATCTTCTCCAGCGATGGCTCGGTTTCGAAGGACGGCTCTGTTTTGACTGGCAACTTTTCAAAGGAGGCTTTCACTTCGGTAGGTGGTTTCACCTTAAATGAGTCACCACCCTTGCCCCCACTGGCCGAAACGCGCAGCGAAGCGCTCGCTCCGGTTGGGCGCTTCGACTGTATGCGAGAAGAATCAGGCTTCATGGGAATGGCTCCTGAGACGGCATTGAATCATACATAGTATAGAGCCATTCGCGATACGTCGGCCAATCGGACGCAATTCTGAACATTTCTGCAAGCATGCAGCATGTTAGCTACGAATGTCCTTCCGCGGCAAGATTCCTTATCCCCAATTCGCGCAGATAGAGCTCCCCGTGTCGTTCCTCGAAAACATTGGCACTTTCGACGAAACGAATCTTCGGGAATGCCCCACGAACGCTCTTGAGAGACGTCAGAGGAATCGCGACCGACGGCACATCACCATTCCAATTGAAAGCCAGGCGCCGCAACTGCGCCCATCCGCGAACGGCTGCCGCTTCTTCGCCAAAAGCCTTAATGCACTTCAGCAGGTTATCGTCCTCATCGAAAGAAAGCCAGGGGTACGCATCTTCAAGAGCGCCGTCTTCCAAGAAGACTTTATTCTGCTGATAAATTTGCCCGGTATTCTTATTATCGGAGCTGCAATAGTGAACGCCGAGCTTTAATCGCGACTCACTCGCGTAAGAAAGCAATGTGAGCGCCTCCGACTCGCTGCCCGCAACGGGAATCCCGCCGCCATACCAATAGTCGTAGAGGTAATTAAAGGGTCGTTTGCGCAGCTTGAATCCGCGTGATTGAAACTCACCCTCATTGCACAGAGGAAAGCAGAATTCCAGCAGATTGACACCCCTTACCCCTATCGAGTCAAGACGCAAGAGGAGCGCGCGCATTGCATCGAGGTTCCCGGGGATTACAGGCATCTCAACGACCACGGAAGGCAACGCGGAAACCGCCATGACGATTCGATTAAATATGGGGGCCTCAGCACAAGGAACGTCTTCGGGCTTGATGCTGAAGCGCATCTCATCAAGCCCCGCTTCAACCAACCCCGCCAAGCACGCCCCATCAAGCAGGTCGCCACACGTATACAAACGAACATGAACACCAGGGTAGAGTTCTTTTGCCCGACGAATGAACGATTCCACCTGCTTTCTATGCAGTAACGGCTCGCCGCCCGTCACGGCAAGGCAATCGAATTGAGCTCCCGAGGCATGCGCAGCTTCAAGCTCCCCAACGATATCGCGTTTATGGGTCAAAAAATACTCGTAGTGGTCCTGGTTGGGATTGAAGCAGAAATAGCAATTCCGCGTACAGCGCAAGTCGATAAAAAATGTCGCTGTTCGCTCCCCCTTTCGACAGGCCAAGCATGCAGGAGAAATCCAGCCGCGCCACAAGGAGCCTTCACCATTTTCGCAATGGCAAGAACACGCCGCGGCAACCTCGGCGCGACGCGATCGAGGACACGATTCCGAAGCCTCGAAAGGAACGCCGAAGGCGGCGACAGCATGTTCGTAGTCGCGTTCGACCTGGTCGAATGCCCGTGCGTACTTGTGGACGTCCATCAAATCCTCCTACTTGCCAATGCGGCCAATCAGCAAATCGAGCCGCACGTCGTCAACATGGGCAACCACCGTTGCGACTTGCGCAAACGCGGCATAATATCCGCGCGTATCCTTTTCGATTACCTTATTGGCAAAAGCGACGATCCAGGTAAGCACATGAGACGTCAAGAAGTCTTTCGAAGTTCGCAACGCCCGTACGCATTCCGCGTCGCGACCGTCGGCGAAGCAATCGTAGGCACGCGTACCCATGTAGGCAAGATACTCCATCATGGCAGCAATGTGGTCATCGGGAAAGTGGCGCTCGGCCTGAAGCTTCAAACCGGCAGCGTGATATGCCGCCCTAACATTCAGCGTGCCGCATTGAAACAAAGCCTGCTCAGTGCCCACGTAAGGAGACTCCCAAGAGCTCACATACGAATCGCCGGGAATCTGGAACAGCTTCGCATAGTCGGACTTCATTTCAGCCGCATATTCGGAAGGCGATTCGTGAACGGCGCCTTGGCGCGAATCGATGTAGGCAAGCGCGGCTTCCGCGCATTGCTCAAGCGCACGTGCTCCATCGCCGACAATGCAGCGATTGTTGGCCTCGCGACTGCAATCGGAAAGAGCCGCAGCCTCATGCACGATCATTTCACGCGTTTGCTTCCCAAAATACCTCGCAATAGAATCACTCGAACAATCGCCGCCGAAAACCTCATGCAGAAGATCATACAGATACGCACGGCAAGCGAGATCCATGCCGATTCGTTTTTCAAGCTCTTCGTCGAACATTCCGTCATTCCTTTCGCCAGACGGCGGCACTCGTTTTTCATCACATCTACGAGAACGCCATAAAGAAGAAGCCGCCGCGTCGCATTCGATGCGCGGCGCGGCGGCAAAAGCAAATGATTACCAGGTCAGTTCGACAGCAGATTCGTCGAACGAGCAATCTTTGGCCTTGATGAGAACATTCGGATGGGTCTCATCAGGGCTCGGAAGCACCACGATAGTGCCAACGTTCAAATCGTCGCCATACTTCGCGCGCAGTTCGTCGACATCGCCGAAGTCGAGAGCACGATTGGGGCAACCGGCAACGCACGCAGGCTGGCTGCCGTTAGCACGAATGCCGTAGCAACCATCGCATTTGCCAGATACACCCTTTTCGGGGAAATACTTCGGATGGCCGTACGGGCAGCTCATAACGCACATGCGGCAGCCGATGCATTTTTCTTGGTCCTGAATGACCGTCCCGTCCTCAGCCTTCTCAATGGCGCCAACTGGGCAGTTCTTCATGCAAATCGGATCTTCGCAATGATTGCAGCTTGCAGAATAGCTATACGTTTTGACGTCGGGGAACGTGCCGACCGTGTAGCTCTTCACTCCACGATACAGCGCCCCAACCCCAAGACGGTTTTTATCCTTGCACGCCACTTGGCACGCGCGGCAGCCAATGCAGCGCGTCATATCGAAGTAAAAACCAAAAGCCATGATTCCCCCTTAGCCAAGATCGAGGATGCGTGCATCGATGTTGCAATCGTCCTCCAACGCCGGCCCGTCATATTTCTCGAAATTGCAGTTATTGTTGTTGTAGCTCGTTACACCACCACCAGAAATGTCGTTTCCGGTCAGGTAGTTATCGGCACCACCTTCGTCAATTCCGGTCTCTTCGTTCACGCGAACCCAAGAACCATGGGGAATGCCAACCTCGCCCGGCATAAGGTTTTCCATGCAGCATGCCTTGCGTAGCACTTCGCCATACTTCGTCCAAACACGAACGGTGTCACCATTCTCGATGCCCTTCTCCTTTGCGTCGGACGCATTGAGAAAGACAGGGTTCGCCCACGCCTCACGCAGCCAAGGGCAGTTATCGAAGACCGAATGGGAGCGGCGGAAATAATGCGGGTTGAACAGCAGGTAAGGATACTCGCCCTTTTCGCCGCCAATCTTTCCGTCTTTGAACGTGGTCTCGTAGCCCAACGTAGGAACGATGTACTCAGGATAGGGAGCGTATTCGTGATCGCACAAACCAATGCTGTTGAACAAGTCGGCCTTCGCCTGGCAGGTAATCTCGAACTTGCCGCTCTTGGTCGTCAGCGGCTTGCCCTCGGGATCCTTGATGAAATCGGAGTAGCCGATAAACGACGAATATTTGTCGCCCTTCTTGCGCTCGACCTGGTAACCACCATTGGAAATGAATTCCTTCAGGGTCACGCGACCGGTCTGAGGCTTGCCCTCAACTCCCCATTCGGCGATATCTTCGTCGGTGATGGTCACGAGGGTCTCGAACTTGCCCGAATCGTCATTCTTGATAACCGTCGCGGTAGCGATGCTGTTGAAGAACGCCTGTTTCTCGCTGATCGGGTAAACGGTCTTCGGATCGACGCCGAGAGCCTCCATGATCAAGGAGTTGATTTGAACGTCGGTCTTGGCCTCATACAGGGGCTCGGTCACCTGCTTGAAGCAGAAAAGGAACTCGCGGTTCGAAGCAGACAGGCCACCGGGAACCTCCCACTGGGTGGTGACGGGCAAGACGATGTCGGAATACATCGCTTGGGTCGTCATGAATTGCGCCTTCGAAAGCACGAAGTCCATCTTGCGATGCGCCTCAATGCCACGCTTCATGTTCGGGCCAGTTTGCAGGTAGGCGTTCTCGTCGTGAATAATGCAGTGGATATCGCACGTACGATCTTCACCGGGCTGAGAGCCCTTGCCCGAATACCAGTCACCGACCATGCGGTACTTGCCGGTCATGCACGCTTCCCAAACCTGGGGACCGGGAATAACGCCGTCGATTTCGTTTTTCAGGCTGGGGTAGCCAGTCTTGCCGGCCTTCACCAGCGAAGGACCGCCATTGCCAGCATTGGCATGATAGTTGTTGGCAACGCAATTGCCCGGCTTGCCCATATGGCCGCCCATAGCGCCAACCGTCATGAACAGCTGCGGAACGTTCTCGCAGCCATTGCAGCGCGCGGCAGCGAAGTTGTGCAGCAGCCACACGTTCTTTTCCTTGCCGATTTCACGTGCGAACCAGGTAATCTTGTCCGTCGGAACGCCGCAAATCTCAGAGGCCCACTCGGCATCATGCTTCACGCCGTCGTATTTGCCCTCAAGGTAGTCAAGGAAGTTAACGTCTTCCTTCAAGTCTTCGGGCTTATGGTCGGCGTCAAAACCAACCGTGTATTTGTCGAGGAAGTCCCAGTCGACGACATTGCCCTCGGCCTTGTCGAGACGAATCATTTCCGAAGCAACGCCCAACAAGAATGCCGTGTCGGTACCAGTGCGAATCGGAATCCACTCGGCATCGAGCATCTGCGCAGACGCGGTGTAAATCGGGTCGACGGTGATGAATTTGACGCCGGCCTCCTTAGCGCGAATGTAGTGATAGCTCGGCGTACCAGCGGCAGACCATGCAGGATTCGAGGCATAGAATACAATCGTATCGGCATTGAGCATGTCGGTACGGTCGTTGCACACGCCTGCGTCGGTGCGGGGAATGCCAATCGTATTGGCGGTGTTCAAAAGATAGGCGCCATGAGAGGTCGTGTCGGCGGTGCTAGTGTGTCCGCCCCACGCCAAAAGCGGCGAGAAAGCCAGGCGAGAACCATAGCTTCCCAGAAGGAATGCCTGGTTGCCGTACTTTTCCTTGATGGTTTTGAACTGACCGGCAATATAGTCGATTGCCTCGTCCCAGCTAATACGTTCCCATTCGTCTTTGCCGCGAAGCTCGCCATTCGGATTGTCGGGCGACCAGCCCTTGCGCTTGATGGGATACTTCAGGCGATCAGCGCCAAAGCATTGTTGCTGCTGAGTTTTACCGCGAACACAACCGCGCTGCTGAGGATAGTCGAAAGAATCCTCATGGGTGTCATCGGTTTTCTGGCGAACAACGGCGCCGTCCTTGACCATGACCTTGTTCATGCAGCGGCCGCCGCAGTTATGCCAGCACGCCGCAGGAATCCACTCGCCGCCCTTTGCGGGATCGACGGGCAAACCCGTCTCCTCGGTCGTCTCGAGGCTCGACTCCGCAGAGCAGCCGGTCGCAGCAAGACCCGCAACGCCCGCCATAACAGCAGCAGATGCCCCCAAGAAACCACGACGGGAAATATTATTCGTACTCACTGTCAGTTTCCCCCTTCAGATTTCTACATCGCGCACGTTGCATAGAACGCGTAGCGGGCAATGGCAACGCCAATCACCAGCAATGCGCACATGGCAATCGCAAGCATTTTCTTGTTCTCGAGTTTGGAAGCCGCAAGCGCAAGCGCAGCGGAAGCGACGGGCGCAACCACCAAGCCGACAACCTGCGTGACGGGGCTTGCGCCCTGACCGCCAAATGCAGCAACCTCAAGCGCCAAACCAATAGCAAGTGCAGCGTCAACGATGAGCAACGCATAAAGAGCCGGCTTCTTGGTGACATCAACCGACCCGAGCACGGCGCACAGACCGAGACCCATAGCCAAATCTCCTGCGAAAAACGAGAGCACCGTTGCTGGAGCATTGCTCCACACGGCATTGCCATACACGTCCACATACGCGGTAGCCATAAGCACCATGCACACCACAGCAACGACGGCAGCAACGACGCGCAACGCAAACGGGCTGTTTTTCTTAGCAAGCGTGATGATAAGGTCGACAATCACAAGCACGAAGAAAATGCCTGAAGCCGCAACTTCTTTGACCATTCCAGAACCAAAGTTCACCGTGCCAGCGCTGACCGAAGCGAGCGCACGCGGAATGCTCTGGACATGCGTCGAGGCAGCTATCATGCCAACCGCAAACAAGACCACGATCACCAAGGGAACGAGCCACGGGCGCTCACCCGTGCGCGTGCGCTGGAAGCAGGTTTCAAACGCATACGCACCTGCCGCCATGCCCCCTAGCAACGTAAAAAGAAATAAGGATTCAAGACCCATGTTCCCCCTCTTTCCTTAACGCCCGCATTATGCAGGGCGTCCGATTCAGCGGCGCGCGCTTCGCCTGCACGAGCCCGCATTCAGACCCAAACAACGCCACGAGGCGACGCAGCGACCGTTTTGCCGAATGCATGTCATTAGGAAATCAGCTAATTCTCCTCGGTGCGTTTTATAGCAAAATTGTCGTGCGACAATCAATAGTGTCGCACGACAATTAATTGAGTGAATTATTCTATTTTAAGAATAGAAAACGGAAAGCTTCCTAGCGTTTCGCCACGTCATCCTCTTGTTTCGAAGTGAAGCCCTCACCATAAGCGCTCGGAACCACGAACGTTCCGTCATTGTCTTGCATGCCCTCGTAGGTGAGATGCATCTTGCGCAGCGACAAGGCGATTTCGTCATGGCCATACGTTTGAGCTACATCGTCGAGAATCGCCGAGAGGTCCTTTTCGGCTTCCATAAGCGTGATGCGAGCGCTCTTGCGGCACTCGGCTTGCGCCTCAAGAGACATAATGCCCTGCAGTTCCTTGGGGATGATAAGGTCTCGCACCTCGACCGAAACAATGGAAATGCCCCAATCGGAAACCTTCTTCTCTACGGCATCGCGAAGTTCTTGATCGAGCTGATGGCGGCGCATAACCACATTTTGCAGCGAGGCGCGGCCGATGGCATCGCGCAGCGCCGTTTGCGCAGAAAGGGCAACCGCAAAATAGCAATCCTCTACTTCGGTGCACGCCTTTTCGGGATCCCAAATCACCCAAAACAGCACTGCATCGACGTCAAGGGGAACAAGGTCGCTCGTTAAAGCCTCTTCGGCGCCAAAAGGAGTCACATTCATGCGCTGATCGACGCGCAGCGTGCAAAACTCAAGCAGCGGAATTGTGAAAAACAGCCCCGGCCCCGCGAGACGGTTGAATTTTCCCAAACGCATAACCACAGCGCGCTCCCAGTCCATACATACATGGACGGAAGAAAGCATCGCGAGGGCAACGGCCACGGAAACAAGAATACCCACGAGCGTAAGCTCTCCGCAAATCGCAACGGACACCGCAAGCACCGTCGCGAACGCCGCTATCGAGAACGCCACCGTCACCATAACGGCGCCGTTGCGCGTAGCTTTTTTTGCCGGATCGGAACGGTACGCATCCGCCGCTACGCCGAATTCCATTTCGGAGCGACGATACGTATCCTTCTGCCCAAGAGGCGACATTTCATCGCTTTTCCTTTTCATGGCCCTCCTTCATCCTCCTTACGCACGACGATACAAGTTTCGGAATATCGTCATACGCCATCCCTTCTTCCAGGCATCCCTTCACAAACGACTCGACAAGAGCATCAATTTCCGGCGCGAGCTTTGGAGAGACCCCCTCATCGTTTACGAATACTCCGCTGCCGCGTACCGTGGTCACATAGCCGTCTCGCTCAAGGCCCATATATGCCTTGCTAACCGTGTTGTAGGCTATACGCAAATCTGCAGCATATTTGCGCACCGTAGGAAGCTTCTCCCCCGGTTTGTAGTAACCAGACGCAATAAGGTAAGCGATGCGATTGCGTAGCTGCACCCACATGGGCAGATCGCTCGCTTCGTCAAACTCAAACGCCGGTATTTCCTTGCTTTGATTCACGTACTTCTTTCTTCTTGTTTACATAAGAGGAGCAACGCCGCATGCAACTATGCTGATTCGAAGACACAATCCGCCAACTAATACCAAAACGGCGAGCACCGCCGCAGTCGAGGCAAGGGCGCCTCGACCAGCAAAGAGCAAAATCATTTCCGCAATGAACGGAAGCACGATGCCGCATGCAACGAACCCTATCCAAAACGGAATGGACAGCGCACCATCCATAAGGGAGGCAAACGCCGCCGAATCGATATTTTTAGCACTCACGAGCAGCGCGATTGCCGCAATCGATTCAATCACGATAAAGGCAACATCCGCGGGAATCAAAAAATGGTGCCATAGACGCATCGCGCGAACGTCTTCGCATGCGCAGGCGGCCAGCATCACAACGGCACACCCGCATGATAGGGCCGACGCGACAAACAGGACAGACAGCCACGGCGACTGCCACACCTTCACCGCAATGACGCTTTTCAATAACAAAGCCGTATATACCATGACAATGAGGGCCACGGGTATACCCGCAAGCTTCACAACAGATACGAACCTTCGTATCGCCAGAGGCAATCTAAGCAAAGCATCCGAGAGCGCGACCACGAGGCACACCGAAAGAAAAGCCAAGGCGAAAGCGCCGATCGACACCAGGCTGTTCGTCGGATAAAGGAAGAGGTAATAAAATGCCTCGGGACGACCAAGGTCGGCAACAAGGCAGAGCACGCCCGAGAGGATAGAGACAAGACCGGTGCCATACACGAAAGTTTGAACATATCGGCGAGTCGACTCGGGTATCGTGGCGCAGGGCGCGCGAAGAACCCCTGAAACTGCACGACCACGACCCCAAACGCACCCAGCAACGTCGGCAAGGGCGACAAGTGCGAACGCGCCCGCAGCAGCCCCGCCAAGAAATAGGTACACGGCTATCAATTCGCTAAAACTCACATGCACCTCCCGCTTTTCTCTATCCGTGACAATCTACCACGCGTCTGTCACACGACAATCGACAAATCCCGCAAAAGTTAATCGAGATTTCGCATTCAAAACGAAAGAGGGCACGCCAACTGCACCATATCCCACACCTTGCATCATGCTCGAATGTCCTTCGACGATTTCACATTCTTTTCCCGAAAACACGAAGCTCATATATTCAAGTAGTGGCGCCCGTCATGCCGAGCGCCACCATCAAGCGGCTTCTTCACGTTGCTCGCCCCAAAACCCGGCGCGAGTCCCTTCTGCAAAGGTTCGAGCAAGCCGCTACCAGCTCGCCTCGATTTCACGAATGCGCTGGTAGAGCCATTCGTTTTGGGGAACTTCGATGCCGTGCTCGGCGGCAAGACGGCAGATGGTGCCCGAGAATTCCTCGACCTCGGTTTTGCGGCGCGCGATGCGGTCTTGCGCCATGGACGGCATGCCTGCGGGGTCGAGCGTTTCGAGCAGCTCGACCATCTGCGACAAGTCAGACTCGGCAATGGCGACACCTTCCGCATTCGCCACCACGCGAGCCTCGCGCATAGCCGCCACCAAGCTGCGGCGCTGCTCGCTTCCGCACTCGGTCGCGCTACCGTAAGTGCCGCCATACACCATGCACGTTTGGTTGACGCCAACATTCATCATGAGCTTCGTCCACATGCGGCGCTTGATATCGGGCTCCATCACATGGGCGATGCCCGCGCGGGAATATAACTCGGCGATGTCGACCACCACAGCGGGGTCGGTATCGGGCGCCGCGCCGAAGCGGATCTCGCCTGGCCTGCCATATGTGAGTTCATTGTTCAAGAACACGGCGTCCATGCCCTGGCAAATGCCGAGCACCGTGCGCTGCCAGCCGAAACGCTCGGCGATTTTCTGCTCACTCGTAATGCCGTTGCACAGCGACGCAATGCGCGTTTCGGGGCCCACGACGGCTTCCATGGTATCGAGCGCTTGCGTAAGGCCCGTGGTTTTAATCGCAAGAATCACTAAGTCAGCGGGGGTCGCTTCGCTCGCGCGCACGCTGCGCAAACTGCACGGCTCGCCGTTGATTCTCAGCTGATCAGCCGCGTGACGCTCGTAGCGCGCGTCGTCCATCACGAATTCCACGGCGTCGTCGCCGAGCACGCGGGCGATCATGCTGCCATACAACAGCCCCACGCCGCCTTTGCCGATGAATGCGACTGTATTGATGCGCATTGGATGCAACCCTTTCTTTGGACCCGCCGCCAGCGAGCCGAACGCAGCGCCTTCGCCGCCTTGGTATCGAAACCCCAACACAGCGCCGAATCGCGATAGCACCGGCGGCGTTTTCCCGAGGCTCACGGCCACAACCTTTAGAACAAACCGCCTCGGCAGACCGACCCCATTGGGCAACGCTCGCCCGAAGCTCGCGCCCCTTATTTATAAACCTCGCTGCGATGGCCGATTGAAAATATTTCTACGATAAGCTTATCGTCCTCGATGATGCGCAAGATTCGATAATCGCCAACACGATATCGCCACTCGCCCCCTCGATTGGCCGTAAGCCCCTTGCCATGTATGCGGGGATCATCGCATCCCTCAAGGTTCTTCCCAATCCATGAAAGAATCAGCCTCGCATCAAATCGGTCCATCTTTTTTAGCTGCTTCAACGCCGCCTTGGTGTATTCGACACGCCAAGACATCTACAGGCCCAACTCTGCAAGCACTTGAGCGTGCGTGTAGCGAGTGCCGTCGTCTTCCTCGACGGCGGCTCGCAACGCTGCCAAATCATCCTGAGTCTCTATTTTTTCGAAGACCGCATCGCGAATAAAATCGGAGATGGTTTTGCCTTCGAACTTCGCATACTTCCGAACTACCGCAGCGTCGACATCGTCTATTCGCATCGTCATCGTAGACATTTCCAGCTCCTTTCTCTTGCTGAATACATTGTATTCTAACAATTTGACTGCGCAGAAGCAAGCAAGCCAAAGCGCGATTCGAACTCAAACGAACCGAGGAATTCCAACTTGGCATATTTGCTAATTACTAGCCGTAGACAGGTCATCGCCTTATGCGCGCTTCGTGCTTTACGACACGAGCATTTCGGTTTGGCTTCGGCAGGTGGCAAGCATCTCCTCGATAGCTGTATACAAAACCCATCGAGCACTAGAACTCAACGACGAACGTCAATTTGCGACGTTTCTCTTGCCGCGTCTGGCCCTCAAATGAGAAGTTGCTCGCCAAACCCATTTTCTTGATCGCCATATCGATTCCCACTGCGACATTCAAATCAAATGTTACTGATTGTGTATCGCTAATTTCGGCACTGTAGCGTTTGAGCTCATTCGCACGGTCGCAGCGCGCTTCAATAAGCTGCAAGATTTTCGGGTCATGCGCATACCAATGGAGGTCGGGGTATTGAGGGTCGTTGCTACCACTGTATTCCTGAGAAAAGAGAGTTACGGCAGTGCCATATTTTTCGAACTCCGCCTCAGCTTCGCCCTGATTCGTCGCCTTGAAGGGTACACCATCGACTTGGAATTTCGCCGTTCGCTTTCCCGCGGCCTTTCCCGATACGATACTGCGTTTTTCTTCACGGCACTCGAGATGGCAGTGTTTTGCACCCAAGCGATAGGCAATGTCCAGTAGCTCCGCCTTCTTTTCGTCGGCGATAATATCGAAATATTTAGAAAGATCGATATAGCGATGCGGATTCAACTGGTCCACATAGAAAACCAGGCCCGACTTCGATGATGCGGATGGATAAAAATCGCAAGGGACAATATCTAACGCATCTTCGTATACATGAAGAACCTTGATTTTCCCTTCTTTACTCTGCCAGCCTATTGCCCCAAATTCCAAATCGACCGTGCGCTTTTCGCTCGCGTCAATAACGTTAATCATTTTTGGCAGAACGAAAGATTCAGCTTCTATCTCTTCTTTGAGCAGTGGGCTGAAAATCGACTTCTTAGCCGAAGACGCCAAATGGCTTGCCGCTTCAGCCGCATCGCTGACACCTTGCTGCAGCGCTGGAGCAACGTTTTCCTGCAGGACATTGGCCATTTTGTTACCAGCATCTACAACAGCATTGCCAAATTGACCAGCGCCAGCACCAGCGATTTTCACGGCAGCATCAGCCCCCTTGGCGGCGGCTTCCGCAACCTGATTCGCTCCGCTAGTGGCTGCCTTCGCGGCGGCTTCCGCACCTTCGCTGGCAGCTTTCACAACGGCGTCAGCGCCTTCAGCTGCCCCCTTTGCGACAGCATTCGCACCTTCCGAAGCCGCCTTTGCAATGTCGTTGCCCCTATCTTGCAGGAATTTTCCCGCATCGGCCGCAACGGAGCCAATTTGCTCGAACGGATTGAATCCCATTTCCCATGCCCCCTTCAACGCAAATGGGCAGAAGCCGCCGCTGTGCGCGTCATCTGCCCATTCGTTTTTTGACTTGCTATAGCATATCGCCTATTCAATTTTACCCCATACCATGGCCGCATGGATTCAAGCGAACGCAAAAGATTGCTCGGCGCCGCAATTAGGCGTGAACGGGAGAGGCAGGGCCTCTCCCAGCGCAAGCTTGCCTTGATGGCCGGCTCAAATCAAACGCACATATGGCACATCGAAGACGGTTCCGTAAGCATTGGGCTCGACCTTTTATGCCGCATCGCCGACAGCCTCGGCGTAAAGGTGGCCGACCTCATCGATTTCTAGGGTCGCCATCCATTTCTCCGTCGCCTAGCACCCAGAAATCGCGGCGAGGGCGCGATGTTCAAATATCAACTCGCGCCCTTTCGCCCCAACCACCTGTTAACCGATTTTCGTCACCTGCAGATCAATCGAATCAAGACTCTTCGTGGAAACGAGGTTTTCGTACTCGTTGCCATCACTATCGAGCATGAACGTCATAGTCATCGCCGTATTAGGCGCAACGCTTTGAGATGTCACCTTGTATTGGGAAAGCACGTCTTTATACGTTTCGGAATCGGACAAGTCGATATACGACCCATCATCGGCAATGGGATTGATCTTCACCGACCCCGCGCCATAGGAATCGGCCAAATACCCGCCGAGCGCCAAATAGCCGCATTCCGCCAAATTGCGTCCAACGTAGTCACGCACCATGCGCGTGTATTTGTCGGGCGAAGCCTGAATCGCGGTCATGTCAACAGTATCACCCGACGAACCAACGCGCTTCACGGCAAGCACGATTTCCTCATGCGACTTCGTCGAAACCAGGTTGTCGTATTCTTTGCCATCATCGTCTTTTTGGAAGGTGTATATGACTTCAGTGTTCGGCTCGAGGTTCTGCCCGATAACCACGTATTCCTTCAGCTGATCTTCATTTTCGGGATCGACGAACGTACCATCGCCCGCAACGAACACGAGCCGCAGCGCACCAGCGCCGTAACGGTCGTAGCGATTGGTATCGAGCCCAGTGTAGCCGGCGTTGCCTGCGTTCATGCCGACGTAGTTTTTCACGTACCAGGTATATTTGTCGGGCGATTGCTTGATTTGCACCGCCTCAGCGGCTTGCTGCGATGCCGAAGGCGCACCCGCATCGCCGGCTGAGCCAGCCGCAGACCCCGCGCCATCCGAGCATCCGGCGAGCGCCACAGCCGCGGCAAACGCCACCGCGCATGCCGTCATGCTCATTGGTTTCATCATTTTCAAATCCTTCCCTTGATTAGTCGCTTAAACAGCCGACTGCTCTTTCGCATCGCCCAAAGGCTTTACGTGACATTCCTCTTCGGTCGCGCTCACGCGCTGCGCATCCAGTTGCGAAGCCTCAAGCGCTGCATTCGCATACGTCCATGTCGCAGGACCAAGCCACAACTCGCACGTAAGCCCCATGCCCGACGCATTCATCGCCCGAGCAAGCAGCTCGGCCGCATCGGCGGCGCACAGCGCGCATCGCTCGGAAACCGCATGCACTGAAGCCGCGCAAATCTCCTTCGCCTCATTCGAACCCGGAGCTTGACCGCACGCGCGAACACGGGCGAGATCCGCGAAAAGCTTCGATAGAAGCCCCTCGGCAGCAAGCCCGAGCGCCGCATGCGCATCGCAAAATGCACGCGCGTCTTCCGCGAACGACGCGTCGATAAGCCCCGCAAATACCGTTACGTCCCCCTGCTCGATTGCGCATCGCAACGCGCGAGCCGACATGCTTGCACCCGCATGGGCATCGCAGGCCTCGCGGGCGGCCTGCTCGCATCGCACAAGCTTGCGCAACACGTCGCGCGCTCCTTCACAAGACACGAGTTCGTCGCGAACCTCATCAAGCGTCTTGCCCTGCCTGCGCCCCTGCGCCAGCAAGAAGAGCTTCGCCACATCGGGAACCTCATACACGCGCCAACCCCACGTGGTATTGCGCGGCTTCACGATGCCGAGCCCGCCCGCACCTTCGTAGCACGCACGTTGAATGTCGCGGCGCGGCAACCCAACCAGTGCTTCCACCTGGGAAATCTTCCAGCCGTCTGCCACTTCGTCGCGCATTCCCTGCCCTCCTTTCTTCCAGCTAACCTGTTCAACGCTTGAACAGCAACACCCCATTTGTCCAACGGCGTTTTTCTTTTCGCTCGTCATGTCGCACCCTTTCTTACGACCAAGACAAGGTCATCGGTGCCTTGTCGTAAGAGGGCATGTAAATTTTGCGAGGGCGGCATACCGACGCTTCGCTTTCAAATTGCACGCGGGAGCCAAGACATTTCGCCTATACTTGTGCGCCGGAAAAGAAGAGCGCGATCACGCGCCGCAACAGGAAGATTCTTATGCTGAAACTACATGTGCTCGCAAGCGGCAGCAAAGGCAATGCCGCCATTGTCGAAAACGCCGCGACGGGCGCGGGCGTGCTTATTGACTGTGGAATTTGCAAGCGCGATTTCCTCGAACGCTGCGACGAAGCAGGCTTCGACCCCACGCGGCTCGAAGCCGTGTTCATCACCCATGAACACGGGGACCACACCAAAGGGCTGGGCGTGGTGCTGCGTGGCCTGGCCAAACTCGGTTGCGCGCCAATGGTATACGTGAATCGCGCTTGCGTCGACAACAGCTCAACGCTGCAGAAGATTGCGAGCGATTTCGAAACGGCGACGCTTGGCGCGGCGCTTACGCTTTCCCAAGACGAAAATGCGAGCGAGGGCCACAATGAGGCTTCCGCCTGCGATGAGCGCGTCGTGTGCGCCGCCGGCTTACGCGTGCTCCCCTTCGCGACCAGCCACGACGCCGCCGCTTCATTCGGCTTTCGCGTCGAGTCGCCCGACGGCGACGCGCTGGGATACATAACCGATTCGGGCATCGTGACGGGCGCCGCGCACGCGGCTTTGCGCGACGTGCGCATTTTGGCGCTCGAGAGCAATCATGACGAGCGCATGCTGAAAAACGGCGATTACCCTTACATTATTAAGAAGCGAATTGCCTCGGAGCTCGGCCACCTCTCAAACCCACAGGCTACCGAAGAGCTCGCAACTCTCATCACCGAATCCCGCGCAGCCGGCCTTCGCACACCCGAAACCGTCGTCGCCATGCACATCTCGCAAAACAATAACGACTACGACCTTCCACGGGCGGCGCTCGAAGAGGGCCTCGCCATCGCCGGCGGCAACGCGCGCATTCTTTGCGGCTACCAGGGCCGCCTCACGAGCGTGAAATAACGCAGACACCACGCGTCGACCACGCCAGTCGCTCGTTTTCGACCGTGCAAGCTCCCGAAACGCAAAAAGGCCCGCTCTTGCGAGCGGGCCTTATAATTGCATATCGCGTGTCGCCTTTCGGCGAGCTGGAGTGGGCCTTAAAGCCTAGTCCTCCTGCTCCAGGGCAGCGATAACCTCGTCGGTCATATCCATGGAGTGATACACGTTCTGGAGGTCTTCGAGCTCCTCGAGCTTGTCGACCAGGCGCATAACCTTCGCGGCGTCCTTCGGGTCAACCTCGGTCGGAGTGGTCGGGATCATCGTGAGCTCGGCGCCCTTCACTTCGATGTCCTGAGCCTCGAGAGCATTCTTAACAGCCATGAGGTCGTTCGGAGCGGTGTAGACGATCCACTCGTCACCGGCGTCTTCGTAATCGGATCCGCCAGCTTCGGCGACAGCGAGCATGAACTCGTCCTCGTCAACAGCGTTCTGCTTATCGGCGACCTTCTTCTCGGTGGAAGGAATGATCTTCTCGACCATGATCTGGCCCTTGCGCTCGAACTGGAAGCCGACGCAGCCAGGGGTGCCCAGCGAGCCGTTGGCATGACGGAACGCAGCTCCAACATCGGCAGCGGTGCGGTTGCGGTTGTCGGTCAGGGCCTCGCAGTAAATAGCGACGCCAGCCGGGCCGTAGCCTTCGTAGGTGAGCGTTTCGTAGTTGGCGGCATCTTTGCCGGTGCCAAACGCCTTATCGATAGCCGTCTTGATTTTGTCCTTAGGCAGCGAGTAGCCCTTGGCCTTTTCAATAGCAGCCGCCAAAGAGGCGTTGTTGTCGGGGTTGGGGTCGCCACCCTCTTTCGCCGCCACGGTAATGTTACGGGAAAGCTTGCTGAACAGGGCCGAACGCTTGGCGTCCTGGGCAGCTTTGCGGTGCTTCGTGGTTGCCCACTTAGAGTGACCTGACATGATCGCCTCTTTCTTGCTATCAAGAGGCGCGACGCGCCTCGGGGAAAATACCGACGCGATAGTTTAGCGCACTCCATGCACACGCACAAGAAAACCGCAGGTATTTGCGACGAACCTGCATAAAAATGTCTCAGAGCACGACGACCCACGCGCGCAAAGGTGGCATTTCGCACTCACCAGGGCAACGATTCGCGGCCCCAAAGCAACGATACGCACCACCGGAGCGGCGATTTGCACTCGGCCGGACGAAAGCAATCACGCCGAATCGACCCGAGCGAGCAGCAATTCCGCGGCAGAAAACGCCGCCATGGGGCCCCACTGCAGCGTTTTCTTCCCTGGCTGGCGGAAAACGTGACTATGGGGCCCCTCGGGGCGCCTCGGAGTCACAGGAAAAGCTCGAAAAAGAGCGGAGAAGCGCGAAAAGCGACAGGAAAGCCGCCAATAGGGCCCCGAACGCCACGCTGAACCCATGCAGCGAGGCCCCCTGGCGGCGTTTCCTGCCATCCTGCGAGCAAAACCGTGCAACCGCCGCTTCCCCGCAAAGAAAAACCTGCTAAACGCTACGAGCATTTAGCAGGTTTCGACCCGAATCGGCCTAGAACAGCTTCGTCACTTCCAGCGGCTGCTTTGCGGCGCGGATGATGTCCTCGTTGCCGAACACGCACACGTTGCCCCGATCGGCCACCTTGCGCAGCACCGGCGCGCAAGCGCGAATGGCCGCGGGCGTCGCTGCAAGTTTTTCGTCGCGCAGCTTTTCACGCCAATCGGCCGCGCGGCCGCACAAGAACGCTCCGTCTTCGCGGCGGGCAATGGCGCGCGGCTTGGCCGGCGCATCGTGCGCGGCGACCGTAGCCACGATATAGCCCTCCATCTCGGCCTCATCGGGCTCGAACGCGGCCAGCCAGTCGGCAGCCGCATCGAAACGCGCAAGCGTGCCATCGACACCCGGGTCGCGATACGAATAGAAGCGCGCGAAGCCTTCTTCCCCGCGACGGAAGCCGACGCCATAGGCGCCGCCCTTCACACGTACCTCGTTCCACAAATAGTCGAACGACAGCGCGTTCGCGATAACCGACCACAGCCCCGAGTGCTCAACCATGTCAAGCGTGGGCGCGCCCTTGGCCGAATAGCTCACGTCGCACGGCACGATGAACGCCGCATTGCGCGGCGCAGGCTTGGGAATCGCCAGCTCACAGCCGCAATCACCACCGAACACTTCGCCCGTCGCAGCGCGTTCGTCACGCGCAAGGCCCATATCACCCGCTGCGGCCCAGAAGGCGTCGCATTCCTCGGCCGAACCCGTAAAGCTCGCGAGCGCCGGCCCGCCAAACACGGTCGCGCGCACCTCTTCGAGCTTCGCCGCCAACGCGTCGAAGCGATCGTCGTAGTTGTCGATGAGGTCTTTCAGGAACAGATAGAAGTCGACGCCCGCGAGCTTCTGGCGCAACACGCCCGCGCGGAAATACGACGCCGAGAGGCGATTCGTCGCGCTCGTGTGGCCCTCGTTCGCAAACGTCTGCTCCATGCCGATGCGGCGCTGCACGAGCACATCGAGGATCTTCTGCTTCGCGTCGAATTTCGTGGTCTCCCACACCTCGCGCGGAATTGCCGAAAGCTGCGCCGCCTCTTCCGCAAGAGCGCTCGCCGAAAGCGTCACGCGCAGCGACACCTTGTCGGGGTCGCTCGCCGAAACGTACGTATCGGGGAAGAATCGCATCGAGCCTAGGTGCTGGCGCATGAATACATCCAGCTCAGCGGCGGAATGGTTTGCCGTGTCGAGCTTGTTGAACAGCATGCACAACACCGTGACATAGGGCACGTCGTCAAAGGCTACGGCATTCGCATCGAAATACAGGTACAGGTAGTTGATGTGGCGACTCGGCAGCTCATGACGCAAGCACGGCAGCGGGCACGCCGCATCGAGCACGGCGGCTGGGTCGGGCTTCGCCGCGCCAATGTCGGAAGTGCCCAAGCGTGGCAGCGTAGCCAGAGCCTCGGGCGCGTCGGGCGCTTCCTGCATGGCGCGCAGCTCGGCCACGTCATCGCGAATGGCTTGTTTGGCCGCCTCATCGAGGCCCGCGAGCTTCTCGGTGAGCTCGCGCTCTTCCTCGCTGTCGTCCTCGGCCTCGACGGGCTTCACTTCGAGCAGCGCCTTGTGGTTCGACTTCACGATGAGCGACTCCAGCACGTCTTCGAAATAGCGGCCGTCAAGCCCCTCGCGCATATGGGCGAGCGCGTCTTCGTAGCGCAGGTACGTGGTCGCGAGCGCGTCGTCGTAGAGCCAGCCGGAAAGCGCGTTCATCGCGAGCACTACGCCATCGGCCATGCCGCGATCACGTTCGCGCAGCTCAAACGATAGCTGGGCGAGCGACGCCTCCAGCAGGTCGCACGGAATTCCGTCGGCCACCAGACGGGCCGCTTCGCCCTCGACGATTTCCATAAAGCGCTGCTTCGCGTCAGGCTTGGCGCCCTTCAGCTCGAACAACGCCACGGGCATCGCCTGAGAATCCATGAGAAACGCCGTCGCGTCGCCGCCTATGCCCGCATCGAGCACCGCGCGCTTGATAGGCGATTCGTTGCCGCCCATCAGGGCGTCCATGAGCACGTCGGCCGCAAGCACGCGCTCGAAATCGCGCGCGTCGCCAATCGCATAGCCCAAGCCCACGCACGCGTTCTCGGGAGCGGTCGCCATGGGGACCACCGCGTCGAGCGACACGCTAGGCTTGCACTCGCCCATCGGATTGGGCTCAGCGGGCGTGCGCGGCGCGCAATCGTCGGCCGAAAGGTAGCGGCGGTCGAGGAATCGCAGCATGCGCTCGGCATCGATGTCGCCGTAGAGCACGATATAGGAATTGTCCAGGCGATAGTGGCGCGCGTGGGTGTCGAGATAGCCCTCGTAGGTGAGCTGTGGAATGGCGCGCGGATGGCCGCCCGACTCGAAGGCGTAGCACGTGCCGGGGAACAACTCGGTGTTCATGCCGCGGTACAGCACGCTTTCGGGGTCGGACAGCGCGCCTTTCATCTCGTTGAACACCACGCCGTTGTAGCGCAGGTGCTCGGGCGTTCCCGCCTCGGCGTTCGCGTCGTCGAGCTCGTAGTGCCAGCCCTCCTGCTCAAACACCGCGCGCTTGCGGTAGATCGCCGGGTGCAGCACGGCGTCCATATACACGTCGGCCAGGTTTTCGAGGTCTTGGTCGTTGGTGCTGGCCACGGGGTACATGGTTTTATCGGGGAACGTGAGCGCGTTGAGGAACGTCTGCATCGAGGTTTTCAGCAGATTGACGAACGGCTCTTTCACCGGGAATTTGTCGGAACCGCACAGCACGGAATGCTCCAGAATGTGGAACACGCCCGTGTCGTCGACCGGCGGAGTTTTGAATGAGATGGAAAACGCCTTGTTCTCGTCGGCATTATGCAGAAACAGCAGGCGGGCGCCGCTTTTTCCGTGGCGCATCACGATGGCGTCGCCGTCGATTTCGCACAACGGCTCGACCGATTCCACCGCGAAGCCGTTTACCGCAGCGACCTCTTCCACCAGCGATTCATCAAAAAACAGGGCACGGGCGCCCTGGGACTGTTCGGCCATGAAGCATCCTTTCAAGCAAGCGCTGCGCACATGCGCAACGCATCGCGACGTGCGCCCGCGAGACCAGCCGAGACCTGTTAAATGCTCGTAGCGTTTAACAGGTTCGCGAGTGAAGGCCACTTGGCGGAAAAGCCAGCTCAGGAGGCCGTCTCGCGCGCACGCGCGTTATAGCAACGATCGCGAGTTTAGCACAAGGCAACACGCGGGAAAGTCACCCAGCGCTTTGAAAGGAAATCGAAAACGAATCGGCAAGAAAGCGGCACAGAGCAATGCGGAAAGAAACGGCACGCGGAAAGCTTGCGAGCCGCAGAAACGCCATTGAATGTGCAAGGGAGCCGCACGCCATACGAAAGCGCCGCCCGACAAGAGGCCAGCCCGCAAATCATGCGACGCTCCATCAGAATCCCAACCCGCCGCCACGCCGCTATTCGAACAAGCACGCCTCAATCACATCTTTGCCGCGCAGGGTCGCAAGCCACTCAGACGGAATCGCCTCGCGACCGTATAGAATGCCCGCCAAGCCGCCCGCGACGCATGCAGTAGTGTCGGTATCGTCGCCCAAATTCACCGCAGCGAGCACGCATTCCCTATAGCTTTCCGTATGCTCCAAGCACCAAATCGCGGCGTTATAGGTATCCCACACATAGCCGCTGCTCCCACCAGGTTCGCCGGCCGACTCACCCGCAGGCGTGCCCTCGCGCATCAAACGCGCGGCGTAACGAATCATTTTCTCGCACGCATCCATACATGCATCGGTCGCGTGCGTGATGGCGCTCACTGCGCGCACCTCGGCACTCGTGCAGTCCATGAAAGCCATGGGCAAGCAGCGCATGAGCGACCCGTTGCCCTTGTCCCACTGGTTGATTGAATTCTCATAGGTAAACGTTTATGCAGTTCAGAGGCTCGTTTACTT